>Ga0194059_1000035_pt1 | contig 74713 bp, 74 predicted proteins | sample SepL6211m_MetaG_FD_163426 | JGI IMG/M metagenome (GOLD analysis project Ga0194059, IMG submission 163426) | Anoxic zone freshwater microbial communities from boreal shield lake in IISD Experimental Lakes Area, Ontario, Canada - Sep2016-L626-11m | ecosystem: Environmental > Aquatic > Freshwater >...
GTCAGACGATTTGGCGGTAACGCGTGCGATACGCCAATGACGCGCAACTGCGGATCAAGAAACACGACATCGATCGGAAAATGCATACCGAAGGTATGTACCCCCTTGCACGGCTTGATCCACAACCCTTCGCCGTTGGCAAGTGATTGTCTGCCGAGTAGTCCCACCATACGGCTTTGAAGCGTCTCGGCACAAATCAGGTTTTCTGCCAGTTCACTGTTGTTTGCGGTATTAATCGCTTTCATTGTCAGTACACCCTCCTTTCATGGCTACAATCTGGCTACTTGTTTCAAAATTTACTGAACATGGCGGATATCTTGAAAAACGCCGGCGTCAGAATAACGATCAGTAATGCCGGGAACACACAGAACGTCAGCGGGAAAAGCATCTTGACGGCTGTTTTGGCGGCACTTTCTTCGGCCAGTTGCCTCCGTTTCATACGCAGTGAGTCGGAATAGGTGCGCAAGGTTTTGCCGAGACTGGTGCCGAATTTTTCGGTCTGCACCAGCATGGCGACGAACGCCTTGATATCATCAACCATCGTCCGTTCAGCAAGCCCTTTCAATGCCTCTGCCCGTGGTTTTCCGACCCTGATCTCGCGGGTTACGGTGTTTATCTCTTTGATGAGCGGGTCGTCTTTGATCTGAAAGTTTTCCGCCGTTTTTATCAGGGCGGCATCCAGACTGAGTCCGGCCTCCACGCAGACAGTCAGCAGATCGAGCACATCCGGCAACGAATGGAAAATTTCGGTTTTACGCAGTTCCGCCTGCCTTCTCAGCCAGAATGTCGGCAGCAGATAGCCGCTGAGTGCGCATCCAATAACTATCAGCAGGGCGCTGCCGGGCATCTTGCCGTGCGGCAGGGCAAGCAGCATCAGGTAGGCTGCCGGCAAAGCTGCTGCCAGCAGCAGTTTGCAGCCGAGAAAGATATAGACGCTGTCAGAGCGGAAGCCGGCGGCCATGATCATGTCACGATAGGTGCGCAGTTCCGCCGGCTTTATGCTCAATCTGCCCCCCATATCATGAAGCACCTTCTGCCACTTTGTCGGGGTTGATACAAGTTGCGGCTGCTCCACCTCGTTTGAGATGAGTTCAGCCACTCGCTCCCGGATGATATCTCGCCTGCTCAAAACCGGGTAGAGCGCCGCTCCGCTGAGGAGCGCAACGCTTGCGAATATAGAAACAATTATAAGAATGAGCATATTCCCTCCCTAAATCCGGATATCGATAATCTTCCTGATCACCAGAAATCCTGCGAATTGCACCATTACCGCTGCACAAAGAATAAGTTGGCAAAGCCGTTCCGTGTAAAACACACTCATGTAGCCGGGGTTCAGAAAATTGAAGCCGAAGAAGGTGGCCACCGGCATAACAGTAAGCACATATCCCGACAGGCGCCCCTGGGCTGAATAAACCCTGACCTGCCGGCGTATCTGCAGTCGCGATCTGACTGTGTCGGCCAGTTTATCCAGAATCTCTGCCAGGTTCCCGCCGGTTTCGTTGTTGATCCTGACGATAGTGACAAAGAAATGCAGATCGATGCTCTCTATTTTTTTCAGCAGCGATCTCAATGAATCGGTCATTCTCATGCCGAGCTGCTGCTGTTCGTAAGCAATTTTAAAGAGCCCGCCGGTCGGCTCCGGCATCTCCTGGCTGATCAATTCAATAGCACCCGAAAGGGAGTGCCCGGCGCGGAGAGAACGGGCGACCATCGAGAGCGCATCCGGCAACTGTTCGTCAAATCTGGCCCGGCGCTGCTTTTTGTGATAGATGAGATAGGCGAACGGCATTCCTCCGCAGACAAATAACGCCAGAAGTGCCGCCAGCAGAAGTTTACTCACGGCAAATACAACGACAAAGCCGGATAGAGCCGCTATGCCGAAGAGTAAAACAAATCTCACCGGAGTGATCTGGATACCGGAATGGGTAATCAGTGACATGATGCGCTCCATCAGCGGCAGATGTTCGATCAGTTTACCCGCTGCCGGTTTCTCCAGTAGCAACTCGCTGGTAAACGCTTCTGATGGTGTCGTGCCGCTCTCTGCAGCCATACGCTGCAATCTCCGTTTCACTCCGGCGGCCGGCGATTCCCTGACCGATTGAATGCCGAAAAAGAGTGCCAGCACAGAGAGGAAGACAGCGATAAAAATCATTATGACAACCACTGCGGCATTCATGGGGCGGCCCTCCCCTCGAAAATATCGGGGGGCAGGATGAAGCCGGACAACTTCAACCGCTCGGCAAATGCCGGCCTGACGCCGGTGGCCTTGAAATCACCCACCACCCTCCCATCCTGGTCCATGCCCTTCTGCACAAAGACGAAGATGTCCTGCATGACAATCGTATTTCCCTCCATACCGGTGATTTCAGAAACCTTGACGATTTTTCGCGTGCCGTCCGGAAATCTCACCAGATGGATAATCATGTTGATGGCCGAGGCGATCTGCTCCCTGATGGCCCGGTCCGGCAGTTCTATTCCGGCCATCATAACCATGGTTGCCAGACGCGCCATCGCATCCCGCACCGTGTTGGCATGAATGGTGGAGATGGAACCGTCGTGGCCGGTATTCATCGCCTGCAGCATATCGAGCGCCTCACCACCACGCACCTCGCCCAGAATTATCCGGTTGGGCCGCATGCGCAGACTGTTTCGTACCAGATCCCGTTGCGTCACTTCTCCAGACCCTTCAATATTTGCCGGGCGGGTTTCCAGACGCACAACGTGATCCTGTTTCAACTGCAGTTCGGCTGAATCCTCGATGGTTATGATGCGTTCATCGGCAGGGATGAATTCGGAGATGACATTGAGCAGGGTTGTTTTTCCGGTACCGGTGCCACCGCAGATGAGGATATTGAGCCGGGACTTCACCGCCCCCTCAATTATTTTTGCAATGCGCCGGTCAAACGCACCCAGCGCAAGCAGATCGTCCATCCTGAGCGGCACAAGGCCGAAACGGCGGATGGAGAGCACCGGTCCGTCAATGGCCAGGGGAGGAATAATGGCGTTGACCCGTGAACCGTCCGGCAGTCGGGCATCCACATAGGGGGAGGATTCATCGATTCTGCGCCCAACCCTGGAGACGATTCTTTCGATAATCTGCATCAGGTGATTATTGTCGCGGAAAACAATGTCGGTTTTTTCCAGCTTGCCCTTTCGCTCCACGTAGGTACTGGCATAATTATTGACCAGAATATCGGAGATGTCAGGAGAGCTGAGCAGCGGCTCGATTGGTCCCAGGCCGAATGTTTCATGCTGCACTTCAACCACCAGCCGTTCCTTCTCTACCCGGCTGAGAGGGACACCCTCTTCCACGATGAGGTTTTCAATTACAAAGCCGATTTCCTGTTCCAGCTCGCCACTGCGGAGCAGATCCAGCTTGGTAAGGTCAATCCGCTCAATAAGCAGGCGGTGGATACGGCTCTTCAATTCCTGAAAGGAAGCGCCCTTATCGGCCGTGTGCAGCTTGCTCGCCGTATCGTAATTGGGTAATGCCATGTCAGGTTACCTCATTGTCAGGGACGCATAATTTAAAAAAGCACCGTTTTTGTAGGGGCGATCCCGGCGGGTCGCCCTGTCGGGATATTGTATAATCCCCTAAACGTCAGTTCACCGCCGATAAAAACGGATGCACGCCGATAAAACCTGGAGTTACATCAAAAATACGAATCACCTTGTGGGTAAAACCAGTATTTTGTTCAAATTTTTGATTTCTCGGCGTGTTTCGGCGTTCATCGGCGGTTAACTGTTTTACCCAGGATAATGGTGGTTATCGAAGCGAGGGCGAGCCAACGGCGTCGCCCCTACATGGTGAATCGGAATTTTCCACATCAGAACGAATCAGTTTTTTTCAGGTGAAAAGGAGTTGCATGAGGAGGGGGGGAATGGCGGGTTATTTTCCTTAGGAACCAACTGTAAACCAGAACGTTGCCCCCTGATCCACCGCACCCTCGGCCCAGATCGTGCCGCCGTGCCGGTGGATGATATGCTGCACCAGTGACAGACCTATGCCGGTGCCAGAGAATTCTGTCTCTGTGTGTAATCTCTGAAAGGTAACGAACAGTTTGTCTGCATATTTGGCATCAAAACCGGCGCCGTCGTCACGGATAAAATAGGCGGTTTTGCCGTCAACGGTGGCGCTGCCGAACTCGATACGTGCCTCGGTATGGCTGCCGGTAAATTTCCAGGCATTACCAAGCAGATTGTCGAGCGCCACCTTCAAGAGCCGCGAATCTCCCCGGGTTGTGAGACCTTTGGTGATGACGAACGCCACCTTCCGCTCCGGTTCGGCACTCTGCAACTCATCTGCGATATTACCGGCCAGTTCACTCAGATTGACCGTTTCAAGCGCCACTTCACATCTGGTGATGCGTGACAGCTTCAGGATGTCGTCAATAAGCTGCGCCATTTTCTGCGCGGCTGTGCGTATCCGGTGGAGATAATCCTTGCCACCATCGTCGAGCCTGTCTTCGTAATCCTCCAGCAGTGCCAGACTGAAACCGTCGATGCTCCGCAGCGGTGCCCGCAGGTCGTGGGATACCGAATAGGCGAACGACTCCATTTCCTGGTAGGAGACCTTAAGTTGCGCAGTCCGTTCGTTCACGCGTTGTTCCAATTCTGTCTGTAACTGGTTGATTATCGCCTCGGCATGCTTGCGATCGGTGATGTCTCTGTTGCTGGCACGCTGCCCAAGATAGTTCCTTTCACTGTCATAGGCCGACTGGCAGATGTGCGCAATCCAGCGTTCTTCGCCGCTTTTCGTTGTAATACGGAAATCGAAATGGTGTTGGTGGGGTGGTACTGCTTCATCAGGAGCGGCACACAGATGCTTGGCAAATTCATTCCGGTCATCTGGATGAATTATTCTCTCGATAAGACCGGTGTCGTGCAGAAACTCTTCTCTGCTGTAACCTGAATGGAGTTCACATGAAGGAGAGATGTAACGCAGAGTTCCGTCGGGAGCCTGCCAGTATTCCCAGTCGAAGGTAAAATCAGCCACCGTGCGGTACGCATCTTCACTCTCATGCAGCACTTTTTCAAGTTGCTTATGTCTCGATATATCCTGAATCATACAAAGATGGCGTGGATATGCTTTATTTTTAACGTTTACCGGTGCAACCGTCATGTTGATCCAGACAACAGCCCCATCGTGATGAAGGTAGCGCTTTTCCACCTGAAATCCTTGAATCCTCCCGGCATTCAGGTGCGCCATGTTATCAAGATCTTTCTGGACATCATCCGGATGGGTGATGCTTATCAAGTCGATATGTGCAAGTTCTTCAATCGATCTGCCCGCTATTTCGGCAAACTTGGTATTGACTTCATAGATCTGTCCCGTGAGAGAGTCGATCAGAGCGATGCCCAGCGGAGCTTCCGTAAACAGTTTTTTGAAAAGGACCTCACTCTCACGCAACGCGGTATCCGCTTTAAGATCACTCACGACACCTATTGCACCATCAAAGGTGCCTTCATCATCATAGAGCGGCGTGGTTGCAATACGCGTCAGTACTGTTCTGCCCTCTTTGTGCACAAACAGGAATTGATGAGGCTCCTGAACGCCGCTCTCGCGGCGCTTTTCCAGCTCTTTGGCCCGCGCAACCCATGCGGGGTCGCCGAAATCATACCAGCTTCGCCCGGCCATCTCCGCTTTGGAGTACCCCAGCATCTTTTCCAATGCAGGATTCACATAGACAGTCATAAACTCTCTGTTGAGAAGCCAGAAGCCATCGTACGCCTGTTCTACCAGCGTACGGTATATCCGCTCCATCGCCCGTGGACTGCTGCTATTCATGGAATAAACCCCTCTTCCGGCCTCAAATGGTTCTGTTTTTTACCGCCTTCACCCTTCACCCTTCACCTGTCCAGCATCTCCCGCACCTTCCGTAACAGTCCAAGCGGGTTGACCGGTTTCATAATCAGATCGACACCAGTATCAAGTTCTCCCCGACTCCGTATAAAATCAGCGGTATAGCCGCTGGTAAAAAGCACCCTGGCGTCAGGCTGAAGGAGTCGGATCTCTTTGCACGCCTCCATGCCGCTTTTATGAGGCATGATCAGATCCATGAGAATGAGATTGATCTTTGATCTGTTCACCTTGAAAGTATCCACCGCCTCCTGACCATCTGAGGCACTGATGATCTCATACCCGAATTCTTTCAAAACCGTCACCACAACCTCACGGACCGAGGCATCATCCTCTGCCACAAGAATCGTCTCAGTTCCCCCATTAGGCCGTGCCAAAATAATTTCCATTCCTTCAGATGCCGTTTCTGTCTCAAGAAGCGGGATAAATATCTTGAAGGTAGTGCCCTTGCCCGGTTCACTGTAGACATAGACAAAGCCGTTGTGCTGATTGACGATCCCATGCACGATCGCCATCCCGAGGCCGGTGCCTTTGCCGACTTCTTTGGTGGTAAAGAACGGTTCAAAAATCCTGCTGATGGTCTCCTCATTCATACCAATGCCGGTGTCAGACACACAAATGACGGCATAACGCCCCGGAGTGCCCATGCCGTGGCTGTATACAAAAAATTGATCGATTTCCTGAAATGAGGTTTCTATCGTTAATTCACCACCGGCAGGCATGGCATCACGGGCATTCGTTGCCAGATTCATAAGTACCTGCTCCATCTGTCCGGTATCAGCCATGACCCGAAGATCCACGGCATGGTACATGGATTTCAGATGAACATCCTCACCGATGATGCGGACGAGAAATCTCTCTACGTGCTGCACAAGTTCATTGAGATTGACCGGCCTGGTATCCAGCACCTGCTTACGACTGAACGCCAGCAGGGCGTGGGTCAACTGCGCTGCTCTCTCTGCAGCGGATTTGATATGCTCAAGTGCCTCTTTTCCCGGGCCATCCAGAACCGACTTCATTTTCAGCAGGTCGCAATAGCCCAGGATGACTGTCAGGATATTATTGAAGTCGTGCGCCACACCACCAGCCAGTTGTCCGATAGCCTCCATCTTCTGGGATTGGTACAACTGATCTTCGGCTTGTCGGCACTTGCTGCGATTTGCAACATCCCGGATCTCCCGCTCGATAGCAGGTGTCAGCCGCGCAAGATTTCCCTTGATGATGTAGTCGTTCGCTCCGGCTCTCATCGCCTCCACGGCGGTCTCTTCACCGACCTTTCCGGAGACGATGATGAAGGGGATGTCAACTGCTCTATCTTTAACTATCCGCAGAGCGTCCAGACCGCTGAAACGTGGCATGACAAAGTCCGAAATAATAAGATCCCACGTTTTTGTGACGAGAGCTTCCTTCATCGCTTCAGGCGTATCAACCCGCCTGGAGTCGAGTTCATAGCCGTTCTTTATCAGTTCGCGCTCCAGCAGCAGGGCATCATCTTCAGAATCTTCAACGATCAGCAAACGAAGTGGGGTGGACATAGTGTTGCTCCTTTTACAGTCAAAAGCGACCACCCCCAACCCCTCCTTAACTACAGGAGGGGAGCTAAAAGCCCAAACTTCCATAAAGCCAGGGAGGGGAGCTAAAAGCCCAAACTTCCATAAAGCCAGAGAGGGGAGCTAAAAGCCCCCCCTCCTGTCGTTAAGGAGGGGGTTGGGGGGTGGTCAGGTTCTCACCGGCGGTTCATTCAGCATCAGCCAGTACAGCCCCAGATTCTGAACCGCTTCGTTAAACTGGACGAAATCAACCGGCTTGCGGATATAACTGTTACAGCCGTTTTTGTAGGCATTGGCGATGTCCTGTTCCTCTTTTGATGACGTCAGGATCACCACCGGGACATGCGCCGTCTTCTCTGATTCGCGCAAGCGGCGCAACACCTCCAGGCCGTCAATCTTCGGCAGCTTCAGATCCAGCAAAACCACTGTCGGCAGGTTATCAATGTTATTCCCGGCATGGTTACCGACACCCAGCAGATAATCAAGCGCTTCGGCCCCGTCCCGCGCCACGACCAGTTCATTCAGTATCCTGTTCTTTTTGAGTGCGCGACGAGTTAATTCCTCGTCATCGGCATTGTCTTCCACCAGCAGAATCCATTTGTTTTCCATGATTGACTCCTTTCATTGTTACCCCAGCGTAAACCAGAACGTCGCTCCCTGATCCACCGCACCCTCGGCCCAGATCGTGCCGCCATGCCGATGGATGATGTGCTGTACCAGAGTCAAGCCCACACCGGTGCCGGGAAATCCCAGCTCAGTGTGCAATCGCTGAAAAGTAGTGAACAGCTTATCCACATATTTCATATCGAAACCGGCCCCATCATCGCGCACAAAATAAGCCGTTTTTCCGTCGCTAGCGGAGATCCCGAACTCGATGCGTGCCTCTGCATGGCCGCTGGTAAATTTCCAGGCGTTGCCGAGCAAATTCTCTAGCACCAGCGTCAAAAGCCGGGGGTCTCCTTTAGTGACAGCATCATCTTTTATGACGAATTCCACCTTTCGTTGCTGATCGGTACGCCGTAACTCTTCTGCAATCGAAACAGTCAAAGTGCTCAGGTTGACCGTTTCAGAAGTCAACTCCGCTCTGGTGACACGCGACAGCTTCAGAATATCATCGATAAGCTGCGCCATTTTCTGCGTGGCCGCTCGCACCCGCCTGAGATAATCTTTCCCCTCACCGTCCAGCTTGTCTCCGCAGTCTTCCAGAAGCGCCAGACTGAAGCCGTCGATACTCCGCAGAGGCGCACGCAGATCGTGAGAGACGGAATAGGCAAAAGACTCCATCTCCTGGTTGGCCGCCTTCAGTTGCGCGGTCCGCTCGGTTACCCGTTGCTCCAGTTCGTTGTTCAACTGGTGTATTTCCACCTCCGCCAGCTTCCGCTCACTGATGTCGCGACAAATGCTCATCATCGCCGGTTGACCATCCCAGGTGATTTTTCGTGCGCTGACCTCGGTTGGCACCGATGAACCATCCTTGCGCTGATGTGCGGTTTCAAACGTATGGCGACCGTGCTCCATCAGATGGGCAACCCTATCCTGCACGCACCAACTTTGCTCCGGAGTATCCAGTTTGCCAAGCGGCACGGACATCAACTCGGCATGGGAGTAACCAAGCCGTTCACAGGCCAGCGAGTTAACTGCCAGAAAATGACCTTCTGCATCATGTATAAATATTGCATCTCCCGCGCTCTCAAACAAAAGTCGATATTTCCCCTCACTCTCGCACAAAGTTTTTATCGCCGCCGTGCGTTCCACTATCTGCTGAGCCAACTTGTCCAGCATGGAGTTGAACCCGGCGGAAAGATCAGCTGCCTCATCAGATCCGCTTACATCAGAACGCACCGCAGTATTACCCGCCTGAACCTCCTCCATAACCGACTTGATCACATAGAGCCGCTTCGTGAATTGTCGTCCCATGACCCATGCCAAAAGGGAACCTGTGAGAATGGTGACCAGTGTGAAGAGCAAACCTTTGCGTGAAATATCATTCAGCTTCTGCGTAACCCCGGTTTGCGCAATACCGATCCGAATCCAGCCCACATGGTGTTTCATCAAAAGTACCGGTGTAGCAACATCAACGAGTGTCAGGCTGTTGCTGATGATTTTTAGAAGCGGATCAGTCGGCATGTCGAGCAGATGCTGGCCGACACGCGCATGATCGGTGTGAGCCAGCACCATGCCATTCACATCCGTCACAATGGCGAATTTAAGTTCCTGATACACTGTTTGCGCATCGACAAGCTCCTGAAGCCCCACAATGTCATGTGACGCAGTTCCGCTGGCGGATGAAGTGGCAAGGGAATTCACCAGAGAGACCGCGTGGCCCAATTGATAGTCAAGGAAAGCGGCTTTCTGTTTCTGTGCAATGTCAGCGATAAATAACGTCATCAGAACTGCATGAACGGCGGCAACCCCGACAATCAGCTGACGCCGCAATGAACCGAATAAAAACAGGCGGATTCTGGAGGTCATTTTTTACCACCATCCACAATACGTACATCCCTTTCAAACTGTGCTACGTAGCTTCGCACGATCTCATAATCGTCATTGGACGCAGGGTAGAACCGATCAGTTTCCATTCCTGCAAGAATACTACGACCTTCCGGAGTTGTGTGAAGCTGGAGCAGGTGCGTTCGAATCTGTTCCCTGATTTCGACCGGTACATCATTGCGCACCATGAACGAATTATTGATCAGGTGAGGAGTCTCCCACATTACTTTCAGCTCGGCCGCCTCTTTGGGATGATCCTTCTGGAAGGATCTCCAGGGGATTGGCCACGTTACGCCAGCAGCTACGGAGCCAAGATACACATTCATGATGGAAGATTCCTGAGAGCCGACGTAACGATTTTCAATCTGCGTGGTTACATTGATTCCCTGTTTGTGAAGAAAGTATTGCGGCATGATGCAGGCAGCCAGGGCAGTGGCAGCAGGATAACTGACCGCCTTACCTTTAAGGTCAGATGGTTTTGTTATAACGGAGTCACGCCGGACGATGAAAGTGCCCTTGAAATCTTCGGCTCGTCCCGCCATTGCAATCACAGTGTAACCAAACTTCATGGCTTCGAGTGTCTGCCAGGGGTTGGGGAGCAGGAAATGTGGAACACGGTCTCTTATTTTAGATTCAAAACTGCTGTAATCTTTGGAAGGTTCTACTATTTCAAAAGTGATAGAGTTAGATTGTTTACTCAGGTGATCAACCAATGGCTGGTAGGTCTGGATCAGCTTTTGGGGATTGTATAGTGGATGAACGGCTAACATATAATTCTGTTTGCCCTGCTGTTGCGCGGTTTTTCCGTATTGCGGCTCCCGGTTTTGCGGCTCAGGATTGCATCCTGCTACAGATACCGTAAACAGAAGTGTCACTATCAATTTTTTAAATATATTCATACGCTGCCTCACAGGCGCGTCAATCACGTTGTAGCTGTCATGTTTTTACACCTCTATCCTGAACTCCGCTCCGCCATCCACATTGCAGGCAGTCAGATGACCAGCCATATTCTGCTCGATAATCACCTTGGACATGTACAACCCGATGCCGGTTCCCCTGTCGGGGCCACGGGTGGTGAAATATGGATCAAATATTTTGGGCAGTACTTCATCCGGAATGCCGCCGCAATTGTCGCGGACATACAGCACTGAACGCCCGTTCTCACAGGTAATGCGGATGAAGATGTGCGGATCGGTGATTGTGCGTTCGAGTGCCGCTTCACGGGAATTGGCAATAATATTAAGCAATGTCTGGGCGTATTCGTTCTGGTAACCGAAGGCGGTCACCTCATCGTTGCCCTCAATTTCAATCCGGATATTATTGTTACTCAATGACGCTGCAACGAGCGTCATGGCACTATTGACGCTCTTCTCGATGCAAAATTCGCGTTTTTCCTTATCCACCCGGAAGAAATTGCGAAATTCATTGATAGTGTCGGACATGTGCAGGAGGGCAGCCATTGCCTCCCGTATGTCGCTATGCATTATCTCGCCAGTGAGCGTTCCTGAGTCATAGTCAAGCTGCAGGCTTTGAATGATCAGGGCGACATTATTAAGCGGGTTACGCCACTGGTGGGCGATGTTGCCGATCATCTCGCCCATGGCCGCCAGACGGCTCTGCTGTATCAGAATCTGGTCTTTACGGCGCATGTCGGTGACCATCTCAACAACGCGTGCTTCCAGGGTTTTATGCAACTGGGCAAGTTCTTCATCCGCCTGCCGTCGTTTGCGGCGATTCTCCGCCTCTGAGATTTCGCGCTCGATGGCAGGCGCCAGTCGGGCAAGTTTCCCTTTCAGGATATAGTCGTGAGCCCCGGCTCTCATGGCTTCCACCGCAGTGACTTCACCAATATTGCCCGATACGATAATGAAGGGGATGTCTCTGTTACTCTCTTTCAGCATCCGGAGTGCGGCCAGGCCGCTGAAGCGGGGCATGACGTAGTCGGATACAACAACATCCCACGCCCCCGCCGCCAATGCGCTCTGCATACCCTCCGGGGTGTCAACCCGCTTACAGTCCGGATCATAGCCGTTTTTTGCGAGTTCCCGAATGAGCAGCAGGGCATCATCCTCGGAATCTTCAATGATCAGCAAGCGAAGCGGGGTGGACATTGTGCTGCTCCTTTTGGTCACTACCTTTTCAATGATCCCATCGTCAGATGGCAGGCGCCACAACTGGTGTTTCGACCTTCATTAAGCAGATCGTGGCAGATAATACAGCGCTTGTGCGCCCATTCCTTGCCGAAACCGGCTATTTTACCGATAGTTTCATCATGGCACGCCGTGCAATTCCCCACTTTCTCCGTTTGATGCCCTTTGTGGTCGAATTTTACACCATGCTTGAAAACAAGCTCATCCGCAGCAGAGACTTTTGATGCCGACAGTATCAGCACAAGAACAGCAATCATCTTCATAATTTTTTCTCCATTTACGAAACCTGCTGCTCTTGTTTTGACTGCACACTTACCGCACCTGATATTGGCTGCAATCCAGTCTTTGCATGAAATGACGAAGAATTTCCGGCACATTGACCAACTTCGGCTCTACGCCCCGGTATCTGAAACATTGCAACCATACATTAAGAAGTTGCGCCCCGCTCGCGTCTACGCTCTTTATTTCACCACAGTCGACGGAAATGCTATGTCCACTGCCTGGTTCGAACTGTTGTAACGAATGTGAAAGTAACGAAAGGTTGCGGGTCGTACCGCTGAGGGTCCAGTCACCCGCCAAATGTGCATTAGTGCCTGATATTCGAATCATATTGCAAGCCCCCCCGTTGGCTGTATTTTTTACATCCGGTATCGTTCATTGACAAAATCACCTCGAGAATTTTTTGTTATCAGGGGATCTGCACAGAAAGCCTGGCCCGTATGAGAATGCGTGATGGCAGTCAGATCTACTTCTTTGACACATATAGAAGTTGTATGAGAGAGCACTGGTTCGACAGGGCTGGTCTGATTGATGGCCAGTAGATGTCTGGGTATCATTGTTATTTTCTGATAAGTGTTTTGTCGCCAAGTTAGCGGTCATTTTGTACGCTCACTTCTCCGCCTCAGATACTCGGATATTTTTATTTTGCTAATTAATATTGATCATTGTAGAGGAAATAAATAATCCGTCTATTGGGGGAAACCCCCAATTTTCGATTTATTTTAAGTGTGGAGAAGTATGTATGAGGGGGATTGTTACGGAGGTTAATTCAAATCACGCGCAGCCAGTTCTGCAATAATTGCCCAGCGGGCAAGTGTGGCGGCGTTTGTGGCACTCAGCTTTTTCATTATATTTTCCCGGTGCCGCTCTACAGTCTTCAGGCTGACAAACAGTTGCCGGGCGATTTCCTTGGAGGTGCCGCCATTGCCTACCAGCAGCAGAATTTCCCGCTCCCGCCGGGAAGTTCTGGTGAGGAGAATGGCCCTTTCCTCCTGAAACGCAGAGGTATTCTGCTGAGAACGGATCACCTCATAGCGGCAGATCCGGCTGGAAACGGCTGCAAGCAGTTCATCGGTGGAAAACGGCTTGGGGAGATAGTCGTCGGCCCCCTCGTTCATTCCCTGGCGGACAGCGGCGCGATCCGTCAGTGCGGTAACGAAAATAAAGGGTATATCAGCAAAAGCCCGTTCTTTCCTCACCGCTTCCAATACGGTGTGACCGTCCATATCCGGCATCATGATATCGCACAGAACCAAATCCGGACGTTCTTTATAAAGCAAGTCAAGACCGGAGTGACCATCTATAGCACACCGGACATCAAATCCTTCCTTCTTCAGAAAAAATTCCATATAGAAGCGGCTTGTTTCATCATCTTCAATAATCAGTATTGAGTACATAGCTCTCCGACCGGTTTCCCCACCACCACTGTAAAACAGAATGTTGATCCTTTCCCTTCGGCACTCTCAACCCCGATAGCGCCACCCATCAATGCAGCCAACCGTTTGCAGATCGACAGCCCCAGTCCGGAACCACCATAGGTGCGCGTGGTGGTGCCATTAGCCTGAGTGAAAGGCTCGAATATATGCTCCAGCTTATCGGATGCAATGCCGATTCCGCTATCGCTGACGGCAAAGCGGAGGGTTGTAGAGAGGGCATCTTCGCTCTCTTTTTGGATCTGCAGCGTAATACTCCCTTGTGGCGTGAATTTGACGGCGTTGCCGACCAGGTTGGTGAGGATCTGCCGCAGTCGTCCTGCATCGCCTCTCACTACCGTCGGGACTTCGGCATCAATGGCAGAGGTCAGGCGCACCTCTTTTTCGCGGGACTGACATAACAAAATAGAGTTAGTTTCGGCAATCATCAACGGCAGGTCGAAGTCAGCTATCACCATCTCTATCGCGCCCGCTTCTATTTTAGCAAGGTCGAGGATATCGTTCAGCAGAGCTACCAGTTTACTGCCGGAATCCATGGCTATTTCAGTGAACTCACGCTGTTCCGGCGTTAGTTTGGTGTGCCGCAACAGTTGCACCATCCCGAGAATGCCATTCATCGGGGTGCGGATTTCGTGGCTCATGATGGATAAAAACTGACTCTTGGCGATGTTGGCAGTTTCGGCGGCAGCTTTGGCCTGAAGCAATTCATCCTCCGCCCGTTTACGTTCGGATATATCGATCAAGGCAATCCAGAACTCGCCACCGGCTGCAGGAGTAGCCTGAACATGCGCCCGGAAAGAAGAGCCGTCAGGTCGTTTGAAAAGCATTTCCGCGACCTGCGGCCCACTCGATGTGAAGGCCTGTTGACGGTGCTGATAGAAAAAATCCTGATCGTCCTTGCAGAGAAACCGCTTGATCGGCTGTTTTATCAATTTGTCTCTGGCAACGCCAAACATGTTGGCAGCGGCAAGATTAGCCTCCCGGATCAACCCCGGTTCACCAAATGTCAGATACCCGATCGGCGCCAGGTCATACAGGTCAAAGTAGCGCGCCTGCGAAACATCCAGTTCATCCTGAATGGAGCGCAACTCTTCGTTCTGCATCTCCAGTTGAATCTGGTGTACCCGCAGTTCGTGGAGAAGGTGTCTTGTCTCCTCCGGAGTGGTCGTTTCCGGAATCAAGGATTCGCTCGTTCTGAATAATTCTTCCGCGCGTCGCCGCATATCATCCGGTGATACCGGTCGTCTTTTTGTCATTGGCGGCGTCTCCTCGCAGCCAGAATCACCCGCTCTATCTCCGCAACCAGTATGTCTATCTCAACCGGCTTTGAGATGTAGCCGTCAAATCCATCTCTCATGAAACGATCCTGTTCCTCCTTCATGGCATACGCGGTCAGGGCGATAACCGGAATATCCGCTCCGTGATCAAACTGGCGGATGGCGTGCAGCGCCTCTTCACCGTTCATGACCGGCATCTGGATATCCATCAGCACCAGGTCAAACTCGGCGCTCTGCAATTCAGCCAGCACATCTCTGCCGTTTTCCACGCAGGTAGCCGAATGGCCCAATTTTACCAGCAGCGCCATCATGAACTGTGCATTGACCGGATTATCTTCAGCCACAAGAACCCGCAGCGATCGTGAAGACAACGGATTCGTTGCCCCGGGCAGCTGCTCTGCTTGAGGAATCACATGATGAGAAACGGTAAACGGGATCAGCAACTGAAACAGGCTGCCATATCCTTCGGTGCTTTCAACATGGATGGATCCTCCCATCAGTTCAACAAGTCGTCGGCAGAGCGGCAGTCCCAATCCGGCGCCACCGTACGTTCGGGTGTCGACGCCTTCCCCCTGCATGAACGGTTCAAATATGACATCCAGCTTATCCTGAGAAATGCCGACACCGCTGTCCTGTACCGTCAGTTCGAGGAGAATGGTCGTACTCTGTTGTTCCTTGACCGTTATCGTGACGGAAATGCTCCCGCCTGCGACAGTAAACTTGACGGCATTTCGCAGCAGATTCAGCAGAATCTGTCTCAGGCGGAGCGGGTCACCCACAAGGGCATCGGGGACATCGGGGGAAACCGTGACGCACACGTCAAGGCATTTGCCAACCGCATGCGGGCGCTGAATATCGACAACCTGGTCAATGCTTGAGCGCAGAGCAAATCCGGTCATTTCCAGCATCAATGTACCGTCCACTATCCGGGAGAGTTCGAGAATGTCGCTGATGAGCAGCGTCAGATTATCTCCGGACTGCTTAAGGGTTTTAAGGTACTCCCACTGCTCTTCGGTCAGTTCTGTCATCGCCAGCAGCTGCATCATACCGAGTATGCCGTTCATCGGGGTACGCAGCTCGTGGCTCATGATGGCGAGAAACTGGTTCTTGGCGTAGTTGGCGGCTTCGGCAGCTATTTTGGTTATATTGAGCTGATGGTTGGATTCCAGAAGCTGCTGTTCCACCAGCTTTCGCCCGGTTATGTCATTCAGCGTAATCCAGCATTCGCCGTTCTGCGCCGGAGTAACCTGCAGATGCGCCCAGAAGTGTTCACCATCGCCCCGCACGAGGCGCATCTCCCACCCCTGAGGTTTTTCTGCTTCGATGCACTGTTTGAGGTGCTGGTAGAAGGTGTGCTGCTCCTCCATGGGGAGTATCCGGCTGATCGGCTCTCTGACAAGCAGACTCCGGACAACACCAAGCATGGTGGCAGCGGCAAGATTGACCTCTTGAATCATCTTTTTTTTGCTGATAGTCAGATACCCGACCGGCGCCAGATCATAGAGATCAAAGTAGCGGGCCTGCGAGACATCCAGCTCCTCATGGGCACGGCGCAGCTCTTCGTTCTGCATCTCCAGTTGAATCTGATGCACCCGCAGTTCGTGGAAGAGCTGTATTGTCTCCTCAGGAGAGGTCAATTCCGGGATTATGGTTTCGCTTGTCCGGAACAGTTCTTCGGCACGCTGACGGAGTTCCTGGGGTGAAACTGGTGGTGTGGTTGTCATGGTAGTGACTCCTTAACTGTTCCCCCCTCCCAACCTCCCCCCGCTGGGTGGAGGAGTTTTAGTCCCCTCACCCAGCGGGGGAGGGTTAGGGAGGGGGAACCTCCTTACTCTACCCCGCTCGCCCGCTCCGTTGTCGCAATCGCATACACTTCCCCGACTTCATTCAACAGAGCGGTGGCGGTCAGCCAGACATCCACTGCAGAGCCATCTTTGGCAAGCCGTTGGGTGCGATACGGCTCCAACAGCTTTTTCCGGCTCAACTGCTGAACCCGCTCTATATCAGCTTCGCGCAGCCCTTTCGGTGTCAGTTCGCGAATGTCCCGCTCCAGCGCCTCTGCCTCACTCCAGCCGTACATCCTGACCGCGGCCGGATTCCAGGCCATGATGCGCCCTTCCAGATCCTGCAGTACAATGGCGTCGTGCGAATCGCGTACCACCACTGCCATGCGCAGCTGATCGTTCGCTTTCTTGAGAGCTTCCTGCGTCTGCTTCATCTCGCTGATATTCACAAACGTAATTACCGCCCCCTCAATCACATTATCAGTCGTGCGGTACGGCAGCATGCGCATCATGAACCAGGCGCCGTCAGTTGTCTGTACCTCCACCTCTTTGGGAATCAGGCTGTTCAAGACACTCTGCAGGTCTGCCAGAAAGCAGTCATAGCCGACCAGGTTGGAGGCAAAGTGCGCCACAGAGCGCCCGACATCGGAGAGGATCAGGTTGATGATCCGGGTGGCGCCAGGCGTAAAACGGAGAATGCGTAGTTGGAAATCGACAAACACCGTACCGATGCCGCTTCCGGCCAGCAGGTTGTTCATATCGTTATTTACCCGCGACAGATCGAGCACTTTGGTCTGCAGTTCGGCATTGATCGTCGCCAGTTCCTCGTTGACTGACTGCAGCTCCTCCTTGGAAGTTTCCAGCTCTTCGTTGGTTGACTGCATCTCTTCGTTGATCGACTGCAGCTCCTCGTTGGCGGATTTAAGCTCTTCGTTGGAGGCCTCCAACTCCTCGTTGGCACTCTGGATGTACTCTTCCTTGGCCTGCAATTCCTGCTGCAGGGTTGCCAGGCGTGATGCCGAATCAGAGGTGGTGTCGGAGGTGCCATCCGGCTCAGGCAACTGCGGCACCCGGTCGGGATCAGCAGCTGCCATTTCGGCGCGCTGGATGGGTGCTTCCTCCAATACGACCATAAACAGCGCCGACTCAGGCAGTGCCGGGGTGCCGGATGTAACCGGACTGACGCTCAGGTTGACTGTGGTGAAGTGGCCGTTGGTTTTAACACGCAGCCCCGAACGGCAGGCTACCTCATTGCGCGAGGCGGCTCTGTGCAGGGCAATGGTCAGATCGTGCCGCAGCCCTTCGCGGGCCATCTTCAGGATGTTGAAGTTGGCAGCAGTCCCGGTTGAAGGCTCCAGATACATGCCGGTGCGGCCATGCAGATAGAGAATATCTCCCTGCCGGTTCACAAGTATGCCGGCCTGAACGACCTGCTGCAGTAATGCCCGTTCAGCCAGTTCCTGCAGCGGAAGGTTTGCCGGAAAGGCATTCCTGAAGACTGATTGCTGAAGTGACGCATCCGGCGTAGTCATGGGGGGTAAAAACGTTGTCACCGGGATACGCCTGTCAGAGTAGCCGTTATCTTTGCGCTGATAGAGCTTCTGCTTGCGCTCGACTGTGGTGAAGAGAGTGCCAAACTCGCCAACAGTCTCGGAGGTGCCCAAAAAGAGAAAACCACCCGGATTGAGCGCGTAGTGGAACAGTGGAATCACTTTCTTCTGCAGCTCTCCACCCATATAGATGAGGAGATTACGGCAGCTGATCAGGTCGAGCTTCGAAAAGGGGGGGTCTTTGATTACATCCTGCTCGGAAAAAACCAGCATGTCGCGAATCCCTTTATGGATGCGATAGGTTTTACCGTCAGACTCCAGATTGAAAAAGCGTGCGAGGCGTTCCGGTGTGATATCGGCGGCGATACTGCAGGGAAAGAAGCCTTTACGGGCCTGGTCGATGGCCTGTTTATCGATGTCGGTGGCAAAGAGTTGTATGGTGTAGTTCTGTTTCAAGGTTTCGATACGTTCCTGCAGCAGAATTGCGATGGAGTAGGCCTCCTCACCGGTGGAACAGCCGCAGATCCAGACCCGGATGGCGCTGCCGGATGGCTTATCGGCAAAAAGACGCGGGATGATCGTTGTTTCAAGCGCGTCGAAGGCAGGTGTATCACGGAAAAAGTTGGTGACACCGATCAACAGATCGCGAAAGAGCGCCTCCACCTCGTGAGGTGTCTGCTGGAGAAATTTGACGTAGCCATCCAGCCGTTTGATCTGGTGGACGGCCATGCGCCGCTCGATGCGGCGCTGGATGGTGCTCGGTTTGTAGAGGGAAAAATCATGGCTGGTCTGGGCGCGCAGAATGACGAACACTTTTTTTAGTTCACTCTCTGTTTTTGGCTCCGGCACGGAGGCCGGACGTGGCGGCTTGCCGAAGGCATGCACGGCATAGGCGATAAGCTGGGCCGGCATATCTGCCGCCGGAAGGACATAATCGACCAACCCGGTGTTGATGGCACTGCGCGGCATACCGTCATACTCGGTGGATTCCGGGATCTGCGCCATCGCCATGCCCCCTTCCCCTTTGATCGCCCGCAGTCCCATAGTGCCGTCACTGCCGGTGCCGGACAACACGATGCAGATGGCAAGTTCATGCTGATCCTGCGCCAGGGAGCGGAAAAAATAGTCGATCGGCAGCCGCTGACCACGCGGCGCCGCCGGTTCCAGCAGATGCAGCGTGCCGTTTAAAAACGCCATGTCACAGTTGGGCGGGATGATATAGGCACAGTTGGGCTGCACCTCGACACCATCTACGACTTCAGAAACCTGCATACGGGTGTAGCGCCGGATCAGATCCGTCAGGATGCTCTTGTGATCCGGCGCCAGATGCTGCACCAGCACAAACGCCATGCCGGGGTCTTTGTCGGCCGGCATGCCGGAAAAGAACGCCTCAAAAGCGGCCAGGCCGCCGGCTGAAGCGCCGATGCCGACGATGGGGAAATGGACCCTCTGGGGCCTGAGCGGTTCGACCGGTGTGATTTCAACGTCTGCCGGTTCTAGTGCCGGTTCTGCTATTTCTGATGGAATAACCTTTTTTCTGACCATAATTGGCTCCTCAGGGATCTGCTTTCAGACCAGTCAGACAGGTCAGGCCGGCCTGAAAGGCTCACTTAAAAAAACGGGGTTGGAGTAAATCCATAACACCGACATGCCGTTATCAAAAGCAGTCAGTTACGAATAAACGGTATTGGTCTGGATAGCAAGGCTTTATCCATGAATACCCTCCATTACCCGTTTTATCTCAAAAACAAGCTCTCTGGTGACAAGAGGTTTTGATATATAGCCATCAAAGCCTTCATTAAGAAACCGCTCCCTGTCACCACGCATCGAGTACGCTGTCAGGGCGACCACCGGCTGGTGATCTGTTGTCCCCTGCTCTTCTGCCCGGATTTTACGCACTGTTTCTTCGCCGTTCATAACCGGCATCTGAATGTCCATCAGCACCAGATCGAATCTGCCCTGCTCAAGAGCGGTGAGGCACTCCCTGCCGTTCTCGACAACAACGACATCAAAGCCAAGCTTTTTGAGCAGTGATGCCCCGAACGTTATATTGACCTGATCGTCTTCTGCAAACAGTATCCGCAGTGGCGGGCCATCCCAGCCGATCGGTGCTGCTGCAGGAGCACCCTGGCTGGTGGCGGTTTCACTGCTGACAGCAAAAGGAAGCGTGAGGGTGAAACAGCTGCCGACGCCCGGTGAGCTCTCTACGCGAATTGTACCGCCCATAAGCTCCGCCAGACGACGGCTGATGGTCAGGCCGAGGCCGGTTCCGCCAAACTTTCTGCTTATTGAACCATCTTCCTGGGTGAACGGCTTGAAAATTGAACCGAGAGATTCGGGGGCGATACCAATCCCGCTGTCGCGCACCGCTATCTCGATGAGTACACTGGTATCGTGCTGCTCCAGGAGTTGTGTTGACAGTGTCACCTGTCCCTGTGACGTGAACTTGACAGCGTTCCCCAGCAGGTTGAGGAGGATCTGCTTGAGTCGTAGCTGATCGCCCACAAGGAGAGGCGGAATGTCCCCGGAGAGGTCCAGCGCCAGAGCAATCCGCTTTTTAAATGCGGCGGATTTATGCATCATGACAATATCGTTGATGCAGTGGTGCAGGCTGAAATCGGCCGGAATAATATCGACTTTTCCGGCTTCGATCTTGGACAGGTCGAGTATATCGTTGACCAGTGACATCAGATTTTTCCCGGAACGTTTGAGTGCCACCACATACTCGCGCTGTTCTGTGGTGAGCTCGGTCATATCGAGAAGCTGGGTCATACCGAGCACACCGTTCATCGGGGTGCGGATTTCGTGGCTCATGTTGGCCAGAAACTGGCTCTTGGTGGTGTTGGCAGATTCTGCTGCGGATTTGGCCGCCTGCAGCTCATCATTTTGTTCCAGGAGCTCTTCCCTGCTCTCCTTTAGCGCATCTTCGGCCTGTTTTTGTACAGTAATATCCTGAATCATCCAGATGGAGCCATCCTCAGGCGTATGATCATTCACTGCCCGTCCGGTCAGTCTGCAGAGGATCAGAGAGCCGTCCTTCTTTTTCATACCAGTCTCAATTGTGTAGATCCCACCGGTGGAAATCACCGCATACCCCTCTTGTCCGATGCGCGTATATATTTCGTTGTTTAAATAGAAATCTGCAGTATTCATTCCGAGGGTTTCACCGACTTCATAGCCAAAAATCTGATCGAAGGCCGGATTGGCCAGCTGCAGCTTTCTCTCCTTGAGAAAGCTGACGCCTATCGGCATGCTGTTTACTATTATCCGCTGCTCGTCAGCCAGCTTGGTAACATCTGCTGTCAGCTTTTCTGCGATACTTTGCAATTCGGCACGCGTGGTAAGCAGTGAACGGACCAGAGCAAACAGCAGCAGGGTGATGATACTGCCACCACACAGGGTGAGCCATACCCGAATATAAGCGACTGATGAGAAGCCGCCACCGGTCTGGATAAAACGGAGCGACCAGCGATGCCCGTTAAAATCAACCGGAATCACCCTGGTGAACTGTACGTCGGACCATTTTTGCGTATCTTCTGATGGATGACAGGAATAGAGTAGACTCTGAGGTGATATCTGGTCGCCATCGAACAGTTGAAGGTGCAGCAGCTTTTCCTGCTTCAGATCACGGGTGCCAAGGATTCCCTGCATAAGATCGTTCATCCTATAAGGACTGTAGACCCAGCCATAAAGTGCAGCACGGCGCTGCTCCGTGGTTTCTGCAGGCATACCTTTGCGATAGACCGGTACATACATCAAGGTTCCGGCTTGAACATCCTTATTGGTCTCCTGAACCAGCACGACCTTGCCGGAGAGCGCAGCAGAATCAGTATCCTGCGCCCGTTCCATGGCTGTCCGGCGAATCGGTTCCGAAAACATGTCATAGCCGAATGCCCGCAGATTTCGCCCGGAAAACGGTTCAAGATACAGTATGGATGAGTAGAGTTCCCGCTCTCCCTCCGGTCGCACCGTGTACTCCGGAAAGCCTTCACTCCGAATATCAAGGATATGCCGCGTCAGTTTTTCCCGCGGGATCAGAAGCGCAAAGCCGATACCCTGAATGCCGGGGAGTTGTTTTTCAAGCCTCTGCAACTGGGTATAAATACGCCATTTTTCCCGTGTGACCGTATCCGATGCATCAAAAAAAGCCGCGCCACCATGGAGAATACGTGCAAGGTCAGCAAGCCTGTCGGAAATTTTGTTCTTTATTTCGCTACAATGAGCGGCAAATTCCTGCGCGGCAATCCTGTCCACGCTTGCTTTCATATACCCGGTTGCAGCAGCAGTTAACCCGAAGCCGAGCAGCAGAATAATCCAGGCACTGCGCCGGTTTATGAAAACGGACCTGGCAGCGCTTGCAACACCGCTGTTTCCGGATGATGCTGTAGTCATTGGTGACTCCTTAGTTATACGTTGCACGGACAAAGATTGCCCCTGTTACAGGTTGGGAAGTTGGTTTAACGCATCAACAGCGCCGCCTGCTGAAGTCGCTCGTGTAACTCCGGGATTATTATCTCTGCACTGTCCAGGTCTCCGCGTGCCGCTGCCTTTTCTATGGCGTGGGCGGTGATTGCCAGCGATGGGGACGCGTATTCGACCGCCAACTCTTTGAGCATCCTCGCCTGATATTCCACCTCCGGGATGTCAAGGCAGCTCAGACCAACCAGCAGGTCTGAAGCGAGATTGGATAACTCAAGCATTCGATCTTCTATGACTTTTTGTGAAAGCATGGGACCTCCTGACATGTATACAGCAGCCAAACTGAGAAAAAATGGATTTACAGCGTCTGTAGAATAAACGCAGTTTTGCCATCTGTATATTCATGGAAATAACTAGAGGGCATTTTTTTTGCTGATATACTTCAAACGGCATTTAATTGCGATTTTTTACAGAACCGCTGCTATCAGCATTCCTGCCCCCTCCCTAGCCCTCCCCCGCTGGGTGAGGGGACTTTAAAGCTTCTCCACCTTTAGGCCCCAGAGGGTCCAGCGGGGGGAGGTGTGGGAGGGGGGGAGAAAGCCGCAATTATAGACCTCGTGAAGTATAGTCAGATACCCACGATGTTATTTTGCGGATTTTGTTCCCGCTGTATTTGGAGAGTCCCGTAACCATGCCTGCGCCCGTCAGCAGATCAAGATAATGGGAAAGTGTTGTAGTATTTCCGGCATCGTGGAGTTGCCCCAGCATCTTCTGAAAAGAGAGTATCTGCCCCGAATAATCGCACCCCAGCATAAACATCCGCCGCAGCAACGCTGGTTTGTCTACCCGTGACATACGCAGGATATCCCGTGAAATGGTAGTTTCGACCAAAGAGTCAATTACATAGCGGGCCCAGCGTTCCCGCTCGGTTATCAACGGAGCAGCTCCGGGATATCCGCCGTAGTAAATGTAAGTATCCAGATCCCAGCCGAATGCATCGCGCTGACGCAACTTTTGCCCCATACGGAGGTTGATCCAAACGTTAACTTTCTGTCTTGACAGCCGTCATCACCTTAAGCTATGAATACCAACCGTAGCAGTGGATGGCACTCATGGATAAGCGTTTCAATATGCTGGCCGTTGACTACCAACACGTTAGTCCTTCCAATCTAATTGATGCCGCAAGCAAACAATAAAGCGAGGAATAACAATGTCTGACCCCAAAGTTCTGATTGTAGAAGACGATGATATGAATGCTACTCTCCTGGAAATGATTCTTGAAGGGGAAGGTTTCAGGCATATTGATAAAGCGTATAATGGCGTGGAGGCTTTAGAGCTTTATAAAAAGGCTCTGCGTGAAGTTCCCTACAGAGCAGTGTTTCTTGATATCACTATGCCGGAAATGGATGGATTCGAGGTGCTGAGGCGAATCAGGCGCATAGAGGATGATGCTGACTATAGCTACAGGTCGATTATTATAATGGCTTCGGGTGACATTTCGTCAGATACGGTCATCAAAACAATGGTAGAGTTTGATGCTGACGATCATATCGGCAAACCTTACGATAGGAATGAAATTTACGAGTCTATTGTCAGTCACGGCATAATTGCATAAAAACAGTGCACCGGTGCTCTTCATCAGGAAAGCGCCGTCTGGGAAGTTCCTCAAAGCTGCAACGCATCCGCTGGTTTATATCTGCATGTGAAATTACGCAGCTGTGCTTCCTATCTCCCATGGCCGGCCAGACCGGTTTCGCTGACATCTTTCACTACCACCAGAGCAAAGCCGAACGGAAAGAGCAGAAACAACGGCACAGCGAACCAGGTCTCCCGCTGCCAGGCAAAGATGATCGGCAGCAGGCAGTAGGGAGAGTGGAACAAACCGGGGGCTGAGGTTGTTATTCCCGTAGGTCCAGTTTAGCTAAACTCGATATGCATCACTTAACAAACAGACTTTTCTAAAGAATTCACTATCAAATAAGAGTATCGATTGCTTCCAGCCCCCGGTTTGTTCCACTCTCCATAACGATTGCGTCATTCAAAGAGATTTTAATACGCGCGGGAGCCTTGTGCTCTTGTACTTGGTACGATTCCGGCGGTGCACATACGCCTGGTGAGGAAAGGAAAGCGCAGCAGAGTGATAGTATAATTATCCGGGAGAACGAGATCATAATTAATTAGGTGTTCATACATAACGAGAGTTCTTTGAAAGAATTCACAAACGCCGGGGTAAGAAGATAGTTTGCGCTGTTTTAGAAAATCCACATTCCCTAGTACGAATAGATGACCGAAATACCGCTACCATAGTCAGGACTGTTATTGCTTATACCACGTGAGGCAAATAGATCCAGATATGTTGCAGAAGTAAGAGTCCAGAGCACCCGCCCTCTCGCTTCAACTATCTCGTCGTAATAAACAGACGGTGCTGTAGCTCCCTTGATGATGAGCATCGGGTGAATGTTATCGGTAATTTGGTATCCAACAGTAGCACTGTAACTCACATAATTTTTCAAACCGGCATCGGTCATTTTTCCCTGATACGTATATATGGCATCTCCACCCAGATGGAGGTTGCCAAACCATTTTGATAAATCAAGGCCGCCGCCAAAATCGCACTTACCGGTGCCAAGACCTTCTGATACTGAAGCGGTCGGTGTTTTGAGAAGCAGTGATCCCCTCACCTGCGGCATAAAGCCCTTCTCGAAGGATAGGATATATCCACCCCGCAGAATGATGTCGCCAAATCCGGAAACTGCAAATTTGTTGCCTGATGATTCGCTAATAGAAGTATCGGTGGTTACGTTTGAAGAGGTTACCGGTGAGTTTGAATTTTGTATCGATGCAGGACTGGTAATGCTTTGGTATATGTACGGTAACTCCACACTGAAATCAAGGCGTACGCCAGGATACCAGCTAATTATCAGTGGTGTGTAAATAAAGCGAGTTGTGCTGTTTGAATTGTAGTTTCCAATACTGTATTCCGATCCGATGCTGATAGATGCAACCGGTGTAGTTTCTGATTTTGCAGGTCTCCAATAAAGATCACCAGCAATTTTTTTTCCGCCACTTACAAAATGATCTTTGCCATCAGATGTTACAAAAAATGTGTTTATAATCCCAAAATTTTTGTAAACACCTTCAACATCCACTGTAGCTTTGCCATCAGGCATATAAACTAATGACTTAAATTCGCTTGAAAGGCTTCTTCGCACGAAGACTGCAGGTGTGACGTTGGATTTACTGTTGTCAAGAGGGGATGCTGCTGTAGTTGGAGCAGAAAATGCGACTGTTGGCGACGAAGATAGCGGCAATGTTATCCGCTCCAGACCACGTAGTACGGTCAAGTCATTTGCAGATTTAATCAGATTGACCAGATACTGGGATCGACCGGCAAGGGATTTGCCGACCATAATAATAACATCTCCCTTTTGTAGACCAGCTTGTGCGGCAACAGATCCATTTGGAGCATCGCTAACAATCGGTTTTACACGCTTTATCCGCGAACGCCACACGAATTCTTGAACCTCACAATCCTCCACATTAGCACCCAGGAAGTCGGCGGCGTGGAGCGCACTGTTAGCACCGAGGATTATTGAGATGAAGATAACCATTGTTTTTAGCATGGGGGGACTCCATTAAAGGACACGGATCTATCTGACCTTATAAAGCATGTGGTGTACCAAGCTTAGGGATGTGGAAAATGCTGATTTACCATTTTGTAGGAGCGTTTTCCAAAACGCGAATGCTGCAATATTCAACAATGCTGTCCATTGCAGCATTCGCGGCAGGATGCCGCTCCTACGAAAATAATTAAATAAGCGGTAATTCAGTATTTACCGAGTCCCTAAGTCTTTGTTTTTCGTTGCGTTCGTTGCGGCGTTGCGTGATCAAATGCCGTGATGCGGGGGATATGTGGGGGGATCAGAGAATGTGAGTGTGTTCCGGGTACTGCCTCATCCGGAAGGAATCTGCTCGGCAATAAACGCCCAGCGGGCCAGACTTGCTGCGTTGGGCGCGTCAAGTTTCCTCATCAGGTTCGCCCGGTGTACCTCCACGGTGTTGGGGCGCAGATCAAGACGTCGGGCAATCTCTTTGGACGTTACACCCTGCCCGACCATCTGCAAAACTTCCCGTTCACGGTCGGTAGTCTGATGACGGAGAATATAAATTTCAGCCTGAAAAAATGCATTTTCACCTTGCTGACGGAACAATCCGATGCGGTAGAGGCGGCTGACCACCGCAGAAACCAACTCTTCGGAAGTAAACGGCTTGGTCAGATAGTCGTCGGCTCCTTCGCACATGCCACGACGTTGATCGGCACGATCCACCTGTCCGGTAACAAATATGAACGGTATATCAGCAAAAGCCCGTTCATTCTTCACCGCTTCCAATACGGCGTGACCATCCATATTCGGCATCATAATATCGCACAAAATCAGATCCGGTCGTTTTTTATAAAGCAGATCAAGACCGGATTGACCATCTAACGCGCACCGGACATCGAAACCTTCCTGCTTCAAAACAGATTCCATATAGATGCGGCTTGTTTCATCATCTTCGAAAATCAGAATTGAATACATATCATCCCTTTTAACCTTACCAGGCTACAACAACCCTCTCAGTAACTCCTGACATCTGCTGCACATTTCCCCGGATTTCTGGTCAACTTCTTCCACGTACGTCGATGATTTCATCACACAGCTCTGATTATTGCAGTGAATGAGGCCGAAATTGTGCCCCAATTCATGTATCGCCTCTTTAACAAGGCGTTCCGTGAGCAGACCCCTGTCTTCCGGCAGGCCGTAAAATTTATTGTTCAGGCGATGTAGCGCGATTACCGATCCGATTCCCCTCAACTGAGCTTCACCGAAAACAAATGTCAGAACCGGAATAAACAGATCGACATTTACCACACCAAGTACCTTCACCGCATCAGCAGGTGGCCGGGTAATGATCTGCAGCAGTATCCGGGAAGAGTGGTACTGATGCCGTGCCGGGTCAAATGCATGTTCAAGATCGATATCAAGATTCGCCACTTTCGTATGATACCCGAAAACGGTATACACACTTTTTTCCAGCTCTTCAATCCAGGGGAAATGATCGGTTTTAATCGGCTGAATGTAGATATATGGCATAATCAGTGCGGCATGTCATTTTTACTTTTTTTCAGTTGATATTTTTCAATTTTATTATACATGGTCAGCCTGCTTACCTTGAGTATTGCCGCTGCCTGAGCTATGTTGCCGTTGGTCAGATCAAGAACCTTCTGTATATGAATTTTTTCCACTTCATCCAGTGACGGCAGCGTTTCTTTTATGTCAGTTTCGACTACCGGAAAGAAGAAAGAGAGATCATCCAGTTCAACAAGAGTGCCTCTGGCAACAACCATGGCCCGCTCGATGACATTGCGCAATTCCCGGATATTTCCGGGCCAGTTATATTCCACCAGCATATCAAGCGTATCCTGGGAGATATCAAGAACGTTTTTGTTCATGGACTGGGAATATTTCTTTATGAAAAACCGTGCCAGAGCAGGTATGTCGAGCGTGCGGTCCCGCAGAGGCGGAATGGCAATAGTCACAACGTTCAGCCGGTAATAGAGGTCTTCTCTGAAACTCCCCTCTTGAACCGCACGCTCAAGGTCGTGGGTGGTTGAGCAGATGATGCGGAAATCCACATCTATCTTCTTGTCGCCCCCAAGACGGCTGAACTGCCTGGTATCGAGAACCCTCAGGATATCCGCCTGCATTTTTTCGCTGATATGCCCTATTTCATCAAGAAATATCGTCCCCTTGTCTGCCATCTCAAGCCTGCCCTGACGCCGGTACAAGGCTCCGGGGAACGCACCTTTCTCGTGGCCGAACAGTTCACTCTCCAGCAGGCCATCGGAGTACGCCCCGCAATTAATAGTAATAATCGGAAAATATTTCCTGCTGCTCTGGCTATGGATTGCCCGGGCGATGAGCTCCTTTCCGGAACCGTTTTCACCCTTGATGATCACGGTCGCATCCGTCTGGGCCACTTCAAACACCTTCTCCAGAACTTTCTTTATCTCAGGGCTTTCCCCGATTATTTCATCGGAGAAAGAGATATCATCAATATGCTGACGCAGCTGACTGTTTTCGTGCATCAGCCTGCGCTGCTCGACGGCATTGCGGATCAGATGACTCATGTCGTCAGGATCAACAGGTTTGACGATATAATCAAACGCCCCCTCTTTCAGCGCCTGTATGCTTGTCTCCACAGAGGCAAAAGCGGTGATCATGATGGTAATAATATTTTTATCGATTTTTTTGATCCTTCTCTGCAGCTCAAGGCCATCGATTCCGGGCATCTTGATATCAAGCATGACAATATCCCACGGCCCCTGCTGCAGCTTGAGAAGTGCGGCGTTGGCATCTTCTGCAGAGCTGACGCTATAGCCATCCAGCTCAAACCACTGGCTGAGGGCATCGCGAATTGAGGCTTCATCATCTACAATCAATATTTTTATGTCCGATGGTTTCATGCGTTATAACCGCCTATGTAGGTATGTTTTCTGTATACTCACGGGGAAGAGTAATCGTAAAGGTAGTGCCGACGGTAAGTTGTGATTCGACCTGTATGCTGCCTGAATGCTGCTGCACAATACCATACACAGCGGAAAGTCCAAGCCCGAGACTGCTGTTATTGTCTTTTGTCGAGAAAAAAGGATCAAAAATGAAGGGAAGATCATTTTCGGCGATGCCATGGCCATGATCGATTACCTGAATCTGAACGGTGTCACTGCTGGAATAGTCTGTCCGCACCACAATCCGGCTCCCCTGCGGAGAGGACTCCATAGCATTTACGATCAGTGACACGAGAATCTGTTGAATCGTGCCGGGATCACAGCAGATATCATCATCTCCGGAGTCGAGTTCAGCGACCAATTCCAGTTCTTTCATTTTTGCGCTGTGGTCAATGATCCTGGTACTTAACGTAACAACTTCATTCAGGTGAACATGGCGCACATGAGCCTGGGTTTGTTTGGCAAAGAGCAATAAGTTTTTTACGATTTCACCACACCGTTTTGCCTCGCTAGCCACGATAGACAGATTGTTTACCACCGTGGTAATAGTTGCTTCAGAAAGATTTTCTTGCAACAGGTATCTGCTTGACAGTTTTGCATAGGATAAAATGCCTGACAGCGGGTTGTTTATTTCATGGGCCACCATGGCAGACAACTTGCCGAGAGAAGCCATTTTCTCCGATAATGCCAGTGATGATTTCATCTGATCGAGCTCAAGTGTTGCCTCTCTTTCCTTTTTGTGAGTCGTATAACTGACCGTAATGATGCAGACCAGTATCAGGAAGTTGAATATGCAGATAACAAATGCCGCAACCATGCCGTTCTGAATTAATTTGGAGATTTCGTTTTCAATATCTTCAACATAAATGCCGGTGCCAACGACCCATTTCCAGGGCACAAACTCCCTGACGTACGATATTTTCGGTGTAATATTTGAGGAGTTGTCATTTTCCTGCCACTTGTAACTGACAAACCCGGCCCCTGATTCTGCGACGACATTTACAATTTCCTGAAAGACCTTCTTGCCGTCAAGATCACTGTAATTGCTCAAATCCTTGCCATTCAGGTCGCTGCGGTACGGATGCACTATCATTCGAGGCGTCATGTCATTGATCCAGAAGTAATCCTTAAACTCCTGGCCGTAATGCATGTTTTTTATCTGCTCAATCGCAAGCTTTTGAGCCTGTTCAACAGTAAGTTTGCCCTCCTTTTCATCTTGATGGTATTTGGCAAGGACACTCCAGGCCGTTGTTGTCAGAGCTTTGATCATCTCCTTTTTTCGTTCCATGCTGCTGTTGCGTATCGTCGGAATGAAAACATACATAAAGACCGACGTAAAAAGAACAATTGTCAGCACCGTCGGCACCACAACGCGCAGTGTAAACGTCTGCCAGGGAAATGATTTATGGGGAGTTATCATATAATTACACCATTTCTGTCAGAGTACATCTTTTTGGAACATAAATTAAACGTCACCCGGCAGGCCGGTAAAGTCATAACTGAGACGAGTCTGGTAGTTTTTTGTCTGGGTAAAGATTTCCTTGAGCAGATGCTGCTCAACTGACGTGAGCTTTTTGGGGAAGACCATATTGTCAGGCTGTTTACTCCCGCTCGAAACAGCGTCCGCCTGTATGGTAAGCCGCATCTGCATGAGAAAGCTATACGCCTGCACCATCTCCTTATGACTCAGGTCGGTAAGTATTTTCAGATCGCGAAGCGCATCAAGCCTTTTTATGGTATTAGCGGTAGTAATTTCATGTTTGAGTGCATAAATCCGTGCAAAATCAACAATCGGTACCATCGCTTTCTTGATATCCAGTCCCCCCCGGTTGTCACCCGATGTCTCGACAATAAACTTACCGAAGCGGCCGATCGGCGGTTCCATAATAAGAATATCCCTGGCAAGGATTTGCAGAAAGCGGAAGTTTTCACTGACGACTCTGATAAGATGATCTTTCAAGCCATTCACCATGGCTGCATCGCCAAAGGCACAGCGAAAATCGAAGAAAATTTTCGTCCGGAGCAAATCTTCTCCGGTTGCCGAATAAACCCATGTGCCGAAATACTTTTTCCAGACAGAGACCGGCTGACATAATTCAGGATTCATTGCCATGTTTTTGCCTTTACAGAACAGATACCCCGCATCATTGAGCCAGGTACAGACTGTTTTTCCCAGAGCAAGAAAGTATTCTCTGACAGAATCTTCCCGTTCCGGTGTGACATCTTCATAGACGATGGCATTATCCTGATCGGTGTGAAGCGTCTGCTCCTCGCGTCCCTCACTGCCGAAAACCATAAAGGCAAAAGAGGCAGGTGGTGTACCCAGCTGTTCTATGGCACATTCGATAAACTTCTTCCGTACTGCGTCATTGATCGCCGTTGTCAGGCTATTGACACTCTGAGGTTTTGCACCACTCTCGATAAAAGTTGCAATAAGGTGCGGCTGAATGGCGTTCAACCTGATAATCTCGTCTGGTACCTGGGCAGAGCTGATTTCACGCAGCAATAGTGACGGGGAACAATTCCGGATAGCCTGGAGTTCTGTAGTAGTAATGCATCCTGTTGCATGACTGTCTTCAAAATGCTGATTAAAGAACATAACCGTGGACTGCAGCTCGGCAAGCAACGTTCTCCTTGCCTCTTCTCTCACGAACAGGTCCGAAACATCCTCCATAATGCCATCAAAGAATTGAACATCACCATCATCGTTATAGATGCTGACTCCCCAGATAGAGGCAGAAAAAAGTGAGCCATCTTTTCTTCTGATCTTCGTGACTTCGCGCCTGAGCTCGCCCTCCCCTGCTTTCACGGCCAGCCGTGCATACTCTTGCTGATCAGGGTATACTGTGGAAACCGGTTCGGCGAGCAGGCTCTCTCTCGAGTTATACCCAAGCAGCTCTACCAGCGCCGGGTTGGCTTCCACAAACCTCGGATCCGGAGCGGTGGTCATCCTGAAGAACCCCACATTCAGGTTATTTGCCATAGTCCTGAATTTTTCTTCACTTGCGCTCAGTGCATCCTCTACTTTTTTTCTGTGTGTTATGTCGGAGACAACGGCCATGAAGCCGCTCCTGCCTCCCAAAAAAATCCGGGTGGCAGAAATGGTCACATCATAGCGTGTGCCCGTTTTACTCTCCAGATGGGCTTCAAATCGTTCCGGTACCTGCCTCCCTGCCAGCAGATCCCGCAGGCATTCATTTCCCGGCGACGTCTCAAGCCAGGTGAATGCTTCCTCTGTATGTACGCCTGAAAGTTCGCTTTGCGAGTATCCGAGCATATCAGAAATTGTCTGGTTCACATACATCAGCGAACCCTCCAGCACCATAAACATACCTTCAGACGCTGACTCAACAAGTGTTCGATATTTCTCTTCAGAGTCACGCAGAGCTTTTTCTGCGAGCTGTTGTTTTTTCAATGCGTTGTAACTCTGGGCGTCGATATAGAAGAGGAGCACCGAGATCAGCAGAAGAATCAGCAGAGATATCTGAATGAGACTATTGGTAATTGACGCAATTTCTTCCTTAACATCGTCAAGATAAACACCGGTCCCGATTATCCATCCCCAGGGAGCAAATCCTTTCACATAAGAAATTTTTGGCAGAATGCGCTTTTCTTCGTCTTTCCATTGCCATGTGTATTCAACATAGCCGTCACCTTTGCTTTCAACAAGCTTGACCATCTCGTTAAAAATACGTTTTCCTTCAGAATCTGAAAACGTAGAGAGATCTTTGCCGTTCAGGTCAGGGCGATAGGGATGAACCACCATGCGGGGATGCATATCGTTAATCCAGAAATAATCTTTCATTTCATGGCCGTAACGCAGATTCTGTATCTGATCAATGGCCTGCCGCTGCGCCTCCTCCCGGGAAATCAGCCCTTTTTGCGCATCGTGTTCGAGCTTCGCAAAAACATTCCCTGCGGAGGTGGTCAGCTCCCGGATCATCTCCTTTTTTCTGTCAATATTGTTTTTTTCAATTATCGGGATGATTATCAAAAATAGAGCTGTTAAAAAAAGTACAATAGTGATTATGGTAGGAAAGATGAAGCGCGCGAGAAAGGACATCATTCTTTTTGTCTTTGTATCAATGTTCATAAATATCGTTATACAGGATAAAGGGTAGATTTGTCATCTTGTAACAGCTTTTCGTAGTGATGTGGTACGATCATACGGTAGAAAAAAATATTTCGGATGGGGTTATATGCGCAGTGTACTGTTAGTTTTCATAGCTTATTTCATTTCATATACGTCGGAGTTACATGCAACTGAACGTGCAGTCAGTCGCTTCGACACTGAAGGACTGTCAGGCTGGGAGTCAAAGAGTTTCAAGGGGACAACTGAATACCGGCTGATAAAGGACGAAGGCAGAGTTGTCGTTAAAGCAACCAGTCATAATTCGGCGTCAGGAATGATCCGGAAAATCAGTTTTCAGCCGTCCAAATATCGGTATTTACGCTGGAATTGGAAAGTAACCGGAACCATAAAGGGGGGCGACGAGAAGACCAAAGCCGGTGATGACTACGCCGCTCGTATATACGTTGTATTTCCAGGCAGATTCTTTTGGCAGACAAAAGCGATCAATTACATTTGGGCGAATAAGCTGGCGAAAGGGGAATCGATTCCAAATGCCTTTACCGCAAACGCCGGAATGATCGCGGTGGAGTCAGGCAACAGTGACGCTGGTCAATGGCTGAACGAAGAACGGGATCTGCTGGCCGACTACCGCTCCCTGTTCGGCACCGATCCTCCGGACGCTGAAGCGATTGCCATCATGACCGATACCGATAATACCGGCGGGACTGCAGAAGCGTGGTACGGTGATATTGTCCTTGCAACGGAGAGGAAATAACTCCCCATGCTTCAGTCACGGACTACGTTACTTTCTGTTATTATTCCAACTCTCAATGAAGCAGAAAACCTGCCCTCTCTTCTCGCTGACCTCAAACAGCAGCAGAACATCACGCTTGAAATTATTGTCGGCGATGGCGGCTCGACGGATGCAACGCAATCAGTTGCCGAATCCTCCGGCGCCACCTTTGTCAGTGCGAGGCGGGGGCGCGGGGCCCAGATGAACGCTGCCACTCTCCGGGCCTCCGGTGACTATCTCCTTTTTCTGCACGCAGATTCCCGTATAGAAGCCCCCTCCCTTCTCAGTAATGCCGTTGCTGCACTTATCACGGAGCAATCCGAACCGGGCCGGATTGCCGGTCACTTCCGCCTCCGTTTTATCCGTACGACAAAACTGAATGCGGTAGCCTACCGCTACGCCGAGGAGAAAACCGCCTTCAACCGGGTGAATACCACCAACGGTGACCAGGGTTTACTCCTCTCCCGTGAGTTTTTCAAATACCTTGGCGGCTTTGATGAAAGCATGCCGTTTCTGGAAGATCAGCGCATTGCCGAAAAAATCAGATTGGAGGGGCGGTGGATGACGCTCCCCGGATATCTCAAAACGTCGGCGCGACGCTTTGAAGCAGAAGGCTTTCACCGCCGCTATATCCTGATGAGTATGATGATGGGATTGTACAGCATTGGTGAACAGAAATTCTTTGAACGTGCGCCGGGGGCTTATCAGGTGCAACAGGAGACCGGTTCCCTGTTCCTGTCACCGTTCTTTGCCCTTATATGGCTGATGATGCGCAAGGAGTGGGGATTACGGGGGTCTCTTCGAGTATTCTACCTGTTGGGGCGCTATATCCGCCAGAATTCATGGCAGATGTTTTATTTTTTTGATATCAGGTTTCGATCGCTGCTTGGCACAGACAGGTATCCATTTTTGAATTTCCATGATCGGTTCTTTGCACCATGTACAAACTTCCGGGTCTGTAATGCACTCACCGGTCTGCTCTGTTTTGTCTGGTTTATGATGATACTTGCGCCGTACTTCCGGGTTGTTGACCAGAGGTGGCGGAGTTAGTTTGTCTGCTTTTATCCAGGAGGAGAATCGAACAGGGTAGTTGCAATTGAAAGCTGCCGGGGGTTTCCCAGGAGTACAACAACATCATCTGATCTGAGTTTCCATACCGGTTCAGGGTTTGAAATTACTTCATCACCCCGCTTTATTGCCAGTATTGTAGCACCTGACGTGCCTCTCACCAGGCCATCCAGAAGAGTTGACCCATCTGCAACTGAACCGGATTGCACCCTGCATGTCATCAATTCGACGCCGGCAAGGTAGCTTGATATCCCGACGGCATGAATATTACGACGGCTCATGGAGCGGAACATCTGGTATGAATCGTTACGGATCTCACCTATGCACACTTCGATCTGGTCATGCGGAATCAGATAGTTCCGTAGTACCCGTGAAAATATTTCGATAGATGTTTCAAATTCCTCCGGAATGACTTCGTTTGCCCCGAGAGCATAGAGCGGTTCCATTTCAATGATATAGCGAGTTCTCACGATGATGTGAACACCGCTGTTGATGCTGCGTGCCTGAGCGACAATGCGCCGTGAAGCGACTGCATCCGAAATGGCCACAACCAGAATACGTGCCTTGCCAATATGGGCATGCTCCAGAATTTCCTGACGCGAGGCATCGCCGAAGAGTATCTTTATCCCCTTCTTCCTCTCATTCCGTACGGTCAGATGATTCGCCTCGATGGCAAGATACGGTATACCATTGCTTACGAGAACCTTCGCCACATTTTTTCCGTTGACACCGTAACCGACAACAATGACATGGCCTTCCATCGGAAAGCGGTCATGACTCATGCCGGTAGTTCTCGTTCCTTTTAACAGAAACGCCGGTAGAAGACGGGGAAGGATGGCTGAGGCCATTTCGGCAAAAGGAACTGCATACTTCAGGTAGAGCGGCGTCAGAGCCATGGTGGCGACAGATGCTGCGAGAAATATCTGATAGGTTGTTGCTGATAATAGACCGTACTTCATGCCTGTATGTGACAGGACAAAGGCAAACTCACCAACCTGGGCCAGTACAAGCCCACAGGTCAGGGCTACCCGCGCCGGAAACCGCAGCGCCAGAATTGCGCCTGCCACAACCACAAATTTGACGGCAATGATAATCATCACAACTGCTAAAATAATAAGAGGATTGGACAACACAAACGCAGGATTCAAAAGCATCCCGACGGAAATGAAGAAGAGGCTGATAAATGCGTCCCTGAACGGAATAATGTCGCCCATGACCTGATGGCTGTATTCAGATTCTGAAATGGCCAGACCGGCGATAAATGCACCTAACGCGAGTGAGAGACCAACCTGGGCGGTGAGCCAGGCGGTGCCGAAGCCAACGAAGATAATGGTGAGTATGAACAACTCCCTGCTTCTCGTGCGCACTACCTGACTGAATATCCACGGCACGGCAAAGCGTGAGCCGAAGTGAGCAATGACAACAACCACGACCGCTTTAGCCGAGACAAGTACCACATCAACGAAACCATTGCCTGCTCCGCCGAGGAACGGCACAAAGAGCATCAGCGGAACAACACAGAGATCCTGAAAAATCAGTATGCCAAGGGTCGCTTTCCCGTGAGGCGTATCCATCTCACCGGCATCCATGAGGAGTTTCATCAGTATAGCGGTGCTGGAGAGGGATACCAGAAATCCGAAAAAAACGGACTCTGCCGGAGTGAAGCCGGCTGTCACAGATACCAGAGTGACAAGGCCGATGGTAAGTGCCACCTGTAATCCACCGCCCCACAACACCAGATAGCGGATACGAAGCAACTCTTTCAGAGAGAATTCAATCCCGATTGTGAAAAGCAGCAGCACGACGCCAATCTCCGCCATCTGCTCAACTTCGTGAATATTACTCACTAAACCAAGGGCATGGGGGCCGGCTAGTATTCCGGTAGCAAGAAAACCGATGATTGAGGGTATTTTGAACTGCCGGAACAACAGCAGGGTAAACAGTGCCAAACCGAGCAGGAGTACTATGTCTTTTAAGAGTCCGTATTCCAAGTCAGCGACCTTTGTTCAAAAGTTCTGTCATTCTTTGATCAAATCATCCATCTGTTTCATGCAAAATATTTACTTGCGAGCAGTACCCGTGATATATACGTCGCCACTATCACTGTTATATCACCTTCACCATTTTTTTCACTCCTTTAGTTGTTATTTGAAGGGGGCATCAGGAGCGTTCGTATGATTTGCACTGTCGAGCAGTTTGAGGATGTTGTCGCAAAATTCAAATATTTTGCCGAATCGGTTAATATTGAGCTTTCGTCGGAAGCGGAAGGTTTACGACAGGAATTAATTGTGATCTGCGCCGAACTGCTGGTTACCATCCGGGAAGAAATAGAGGCGGGAGCCGATTCCGTTGTATAATCACGCGTTACCCACCACCAAATATGAAAATCTTTAAAAAAAAGGACCAGATATGAAAAAAGTACTCGGGAGTATTATCTGCCTGCTCGCAACCGCAAGCTTATCCGCCGCCGCAGTAAATGTTGAAGTCAATACCCCGAATGCGAGCGTGCGGGTCGGCACACCACCCCCTGCGCCACAGGTGACTGTCATTGAACAGGAACATCATCATGACGTGAAGAAAGATAACGGAAAACACAAAGGGCAAAAAAAGCATAAGAAACATAAAGAAGAGCATCATGGCGAGAGCGACAAGCATGGCAATTAGCCACCCACCCCGCAGCCATGAACAGTGGATGCGGAGTGCTATTGCTGAAGCTGTCAAAGCGGAGTCAAAAGCTGAAGTCCCAATCGGCTGTGTTATTGTTCGCGACGGCAGAATAATCGCCCGCGGCCATAACCTGCGTGAAACGAGTCAGGATCCGACCGGTCACGCCGAGTTGATTGCCATTAGAAAAGCCGCCCGGAAACTCGGTTCCTGGCGGCTGCTTGATACGGCTCTCTATGTTACCCTGGAACCCTGCACGATGTGCATGGGCGCGATCATCCTGGCGCGCATCCCTACCGTTGTTTTCGGCTGCCTTGACCCCAAAGGGGGAGCAGCTGGCTCACTGTATGATCTCTCCGATGATGCACGCCTTAACCACCGCGTTGAACTCGTTCCCCGGGTTCTTGAAAGCGAATGTTCGTCTCTCTTACGCAGCTTTTTTGCCGAGTTACGCTCGCGCAAACGGATTGCCGCTGCGCACTGATTTACCTGATCCCTTCGTATTAACATGGTATTAAATATCCCCAAAATTCCATGCCGTGAACATTAGAAACCTTGACTTATTCAGGCGTTATCAGCAGAGTAATTTTCATTTTTTCCAGGAGTCAGCAGACGCAAAAATGTGAAGGTTAAGGTTTAGAGAAGTGAGCGGATCAGGGGAGCGTTGAGCAGTTTTATCGCCGCACAACGGGCTTTGATTGTGGTGACAAATTTTGAACGTAAAACGGGTACAATTTCTGCATTCTGGCCATCCCCCCAATTTGTTGTATTGACCGGTTCACGCGTACGTGCGCGGGGGGCTGGTCATCCAGTAGTTGGTCAAAACCAGTGAGGAGTTTGTGCTTGCGGAGTTGCTAAAATAGAGGTTATCGGTGGCACAGGCATTGAGGAAACGGCAGAAAATCTGTGAAGTGGCTGTGTTGAGGACATGCTGGAAAAGAGCTTTAGTCTATTTTGTTGGCGTTGCTAAATTGCTAAGAATTTCTAACCAGCAAAAATATTTTAATTTGAGTTGTTGGATATGGAGTAATCTAAATGAAAGTATGGACATTTATTTTGTGCGGTATTATTTTGTTTTGCGCCTTTCCTTCATTTGCAACATCGAAGGAAGCAAACAATTTATCCACTTCTCTTACAGAGTGCAATAAGGCCTTGGCTATAGTTAAAAAGACCCTGAATAATCTTGATTTCAATAATTTAAAAGCGGTAAGTATTGATAAAAAAACTGTTAACCGTATCAACTTTTCAAAACAGATAGTGAACAAAAGTATAGAAAATTCACAAAAACACATTAACCAAATAAATAAAAAACCGACTAAGACTGCAACTACTAACTTGCTAACTGAATTAAATAATGTACGCGACAATCTTTTGGCGCTATCAGAATATCTTTTGACCATACCTAAAAACTCACAATTTAGACTTGTATCAATAGGATGGAACAACCAAATTCAAGCGACATATATTCCAATTATTACTGCAATCGACAATTTAGAAGGAAGCACTTACGAATATTGGAAGTGACCGTCAAAGTGAAACATCAAAAGCAATTGAGTCAAAGCCAGAAAAGAAATAAAACTCAGTAAGTTTCTGTTTTTGCTGGCATCGCCGTAGAAGAAATTTAAATAGAATGACCTAAAGAAGTAAAATCTACCTTCTACATAAATTGTAGAAGGTAGATTTTTTCAACAGACTCTGGAAGGGAAAAGCTAAGCTGTTTCAGGCACTATGGCCAGCTTGAGACCCATACCGTGCAGAATATTGTAAAAAGTGCGTAACTCTGGATTGCCGCCTTTCGAGAGTGTACGATATAGATTTTCACGCTTAAGGTTAGAACGCTCAGCTATAGTTGCCATGCCGCCCTTGGCTTGCGCTACTCGGCGCATGGAAAGAAGCAACACATCACGGTCGCCCTCTTCTATGGCTGCCGTCAGATATTCAGCGGCATTATCGGAATCTTTAAGCCATTCGTTCAGATCTTGTTCGTAGTCCGTCATTTGTCGCATGATTTGTTCTCCTGATGTTTTTTCCAATAAGCAATGGCGGTTTCAATATCTTGTTCTTGAGTAGTTTTGTCGCCGCCAAGGAGCAACAGTACGATTTGATTGCCGGAATGCGCATAATAAACACGATATCCGGGGCCGTAATGGACACGCAGCTCAAAAACCCCAGCACCTACGTTTTTGTGATCACCTACATTGCCAAGTTCTACCCGTTCAAGTCGAGTTGCAATACGAGCAAAAGCAGAACGGTCGCGCAAACCATAGAGCCATTTTTTGAATGGCTTTTCTCCAGTTGCGTCAGTGTAGTAGTTAAGTTGGTATGGAGTTGTCTGCATGATTATTTTGTATCATATACGATACTGCATTGCAAGAGAATGAATTAAAAGGGATCAGCCCTTGACACGAGACAAAGACTGAAATGCAAAATCTGAAAAACAAAGGCTGAAACGGCAAAGACGAAACTGCGAAAAAGGCGAATTTCCAACCAGAAAGTTAGACCCGCCCAAAAACCGGCGGGTCAACTTCATGCCCGTTATAAACAAAACCGAAAACCCCAGAAATAACGGAGCGCTCCTCAGGGGCAGAATTACCCAAGTGGAGGAAAGCATGGAATACACCGTCGTAAGTGCTGCAAAAATACAGACGCCAAAAGATGTTTCAAAAAATCTAATACTTGAAGTCAACAATAAAATAACCGAGGGCTGGAAGCCTGTTGGCGGAATTGCTGTTGATAATTTTGGACTTTACCAAGCAATGACAAAATAAGAATAAGGCCATAAAACCAAAGGAGAAAGTGACAACAGAAATTTTTACAATTAACCTTTGTTTCACGCCCTCAAAATTTACAGGATCAGAAATAAAAGAGATAACTGCAAAAGTGCAATTTAACCAGACAAAGAACGATTGTAACGAGTCTAGTACTGAAACTACTGCATACTACAGCAAAACAGAATTACAAGATAAAACCCTTAACGAGGTTTATGAGTATGTACTTGGTCAGGCAAAGCAAACCTTAGAGCGTGACATAGAGCATTTTCCCGTTTTGTAAGTGACAATGCTACTGTTTCAATGATGAATTCCCTAGAACCGTTACAGCAAAATGGGGCGCCAGAAACTGGCACCCCATTTTGCAACTTTGCCATTGTCTTTGAAATTCAGTCGGTATATTTTGGGCAATAAAAAACCCCGGGATCGTCACCGACTCAAGGTCGGGAGAGGATTTCTCCGGGGGCTGCGAACAAATAATAGCTTTTACGGGTGATGCATGCAAGCAAATTTTTCAGATCAACTTCGCCGAGCAATCTCAAATGAACGCCTCGACGCCTACCGTCAACGCGGTTCAAGCAGTGACGATGCGGAGTTGTTTGCCCATTACGCTTGGAACATGGCATTGTCGGAAAGCCTTTATACCCCGCTTCAGTGCTTGGAAGTCAGCCTCCGAAATGGAATTCACGATGCCGCAACGACATATTTCAAAACCGACACAAGGCTTGATCTGCCAAGAGTACTACACCCGCAAGAAATCAGCAAAGTGCAAGAGGCAAAAAAATACTCTTCTCAAAAGCAAAAAACCGCTTGAAGCTGGAAGAATAATACCGGAATTGACCTTCGGTTTCTGGACGAGCCTGTTCGACGTGCGATACGAAAAGATACTCTGGCCGTGGTTACTGAAGCCAGTTGTCCCCAATATGCCCCGCCACATCAGAATCAGAAAAAATCTTTCCAAACGACTCAACCGAGTCCGAACACTCAGAAATCGAATATTTCATCATGAACCAATCTGGCATTGGCGCGATCTCCAAAATCAACATACAGAGATTTTGGAAGCCATAACATGGGTAAATCCGGCAATGAAGGCATTTGTGGAGCCATTCGACCGATTTGAAAAGATCTACAAAAATGGAATAGGCGAATACCGGAAGATTATTACTGCCCTGTCATAAGAAGAAAATGTCCAACTTGCGGCTCGACCAGACCGCCCGGAAAAGCTGGGCGGGCTGGTCAGCCTTATAGCGTTAACATGACTGCATACACGGAAAATGGCAACCACCCCGCCCCTGCGGGGCACCCCTCCACTGGAGGGGAATTTTTGAGGCTAATGAAGTGCTACACAACATGAACACTGCGCTACAAACGACTTGCATTCCCCTCTTTTGGAGGGGTGGCAGGCGGAGCCTGACGGGGTGGTGCTTTACCCTCCTCTGAAGGGGTGCCCGAAGGGGATCAAGAAGGGTCAGATCTCCACCGCCTACATTTTAAGAAATTGTATAGAGTAGAGATCTGGCAGCAGCCTTTTAATGTGTTCTGTTTTCCTTCTGGCGCAGCAAGTGGGAACGAGGATAAAGTAAAAAAAGGAGGACTTATGCCAATAGTCAGCATGTTTTACGGAATCATTGTTTATATGTACGCACTTGATACCAAGCAGCACCATCTACCACATATTCATGTTGAGTATCAGGGAAAGGAAGCAGTAGTTTCGATTCCGAGCGGTGATGTTATAGTCGGTGAAATAGCGACAAACAAGATGAAATTGCTGCAAGCTTGGATAGAGATTCACCAGGAAAGAGATTATGGCAGACTGGGCTATTGCGGTAAAGGGTGGTGAAATATTCAGAATCGATCCTTTGCGCTGAGAGGTGCGTTGTATGAATCCACGAGTAACTGAAGTGACAACTCTGGAAGGGTGCCGACTTAGGCTGGTTTTCTCAAATGGTGAGCGCCGAATTTTTGATGCATCACCTTACCTTGTATATCCGGCGTTTAAAAAACTTACCAATGCCGGTTTTTTTTCATTGGCTCGCCCAGAGCACGGTACGGTGGTATGGCCGGATAATATCGATTTCTGCCCCGACAGCCTATATGTGGAGAGCGTCAAAGAAGAGCAGGAAGAGTACGGGAAGTTTTTATGAATAACGTTTGAGACGGCACAGGATGATTTAACACGCCAAACCCACCTGCCACTCAAACGGCTTGTCGTACCTCCTCGATCTACCTGATCCCTTCATACTCTTCAGGCGTATTGACATTCAGAAATGATGCTGACTCACCACCGATACTACTTACCTCTTCAGTGGTAACATCCCGGACATGGATCTTCTTCAGAATATCGACAACTTTTCTCTCACCGTTCTGAATAGCACCTTCAAAAATATCTTTACAGACCGCTGAATAGACCGCATGCAAGGGTTCCTGACCCCCTTCGCTATACGGTATTGTCGCTTCAAAGCCTTCACCCAACTGCAGATGACAGAGATGGCGAATGATCGACTGGTCGAGAAACGGCATATCGCATGCCGTCACAAACGTGTGTGCCGTACTGCTGTGGGTCAGTGCCGAATGCAGCCCGGCAATTGAACCGAAGTTGGCGTAGATATCGGGCACTTTGCGGCAGGGGAGAAAATCATAGTCGAGCGGAGCATTCGTGACAATAATTACCTCATGAAACAGGCTGCTCAGGGTCCGGTAGGTTCGGGAGATAATTGACTTGCCATCAACTTCCAAAAGCGCTTTATTGCTCCCCATGCGACGTGATGCGCCTCCGGCAAGAATCACCCCGGTAATGCCCTCTATTTTCTCACGTTCCGGGTACTCCTCAATAACCTCCGGATGACTGTATACAGTAAACGACCCGCCGCGCACATACCCGACCAGACAGATGCCGGCCTGATCGCAGAGTTTGATTGCCATGTCGGTTGGGGATGTGCGTGACGCAATAACACTAATCCCCATCAATGACGCTTTGGCAACCATTTCAGTTGATACCCGCCCTGATGTCACCAGTTCGGCGCCTGACATGTCAATCCCTTTAAAAAGCGCTTCACCGGCAATTCTATCGAAGGTGTTATGCCTGCCAAGATCTTCGGCATACAGGATCAAAGATCCGTTGCGACCGATAGCAGCGGAATGAATGCCGCCGTGTGAACGGTACTGATCTGCTTTTTTAGTCAACTCATGCATAAGTGCAAAGATCTGCCGGGGGGAGCGTCGCACCTTCTGCAGGGGACGTGTTACGTCGGGCGTGTTGACTTCGGGAAGCGTAAACGTGATGCCGGTCCCGCACCCTGAGGTCAAAACCGGCTTCAGGCGCTCCGGCAGTTCCCCCTTGATCCTGATATTGGCCGTTCCGAATTCTTCGCAGACGCTGAATATCTCAAAATCATGCAGAGACGAGACGAACCCCTGCAGACGTAAAAAACCGGCAACCAGAAAACGGAGATCGTGAGGGGAGCCGATCAGGGTTGCTATCTCGCGGCCATTGACGATCAGCTGCAGCGGATATTCGGCCACAACCGGTGAGACGGTCGGTTCAAGAACATCGCCACGGCAGATAAAAAATGTTTGTTTCCTGGTATCTGGTTTCATAATCTCCGGCTTCCTCGATAAAAAAAGGGGGGAGAACAGTACGTCGTTCTCCCCCGGAATGAGTCAGGCACACTTCCGTAAAATGTTTAACCGGCCAGGCCGAAAGATTCGTGCATCACGCGTACGGCCAGTTCGGTGTATTTCTCATCGATGACCACAGAAATTTTAATTTCTGACGTCGAAATCATTTGTATATTGATGCCGTTCTGGGAAAGCGCGCTGAACATTTGAGTGGCGACACCCGCATGACTGCGCATACCGAGACCGACTATCGATATTTTGCTGATATTTTCGTCGGAGAGAACTTCCCTGGCCTGAACGTCCTTGGCGACCGCATTCGTAATCAACAGAGCCTGTTTCAGATCAGCCTTTGTGACGGTAAAGGTAAAATCGGTCAAACCGTTGTCGCTGACGTTTTGCACTATCATATCTACCGAAATTGCCGCATCAGAAAGCGGTGTCAGTATTTTTGCGGCTATACCCGGCTTGTCAGGAACGCCCTTGACCGCAATCTTTGCCTCATTTTTGTCGTATGCAACCCCTGAAACGAGAATTCCTTCCATATCCTTATCCTCCTTGGTAACCATCGTACCGGTATTTTCATTAAGACTTGAGCGGACATGCACGTCCACATTATATTTTTTGGCAAACTCCACCGAACGGATCTGCAGCACCTTGGCACCGAGGCTGGCCAGTTCCAGCATCTCATCATACGAAATCTTTTCGATCTTGCGCGCTTCTTTACAGACGTTGGGGTCAGTCGTGTAGACACCGTCAACATCGGTGTAAATTTCACAGACATCAGCTTTGAGGGCAGCAGCTATGGCAACAGCGGACGTATCGGAGCCGCCGCGACCGAGCGTAGTCACATTACCGTCAGCATCAACACCCTGAAAACCGGCCAGTACAATAATGGTTCCCTCTTTAAGGTCCGCACGGATGTTTGCGTCACCGATACTCTCGATGCGGGCCTTCGTTGCAGTCGCGTCGGTAATAATCGGCACCTGCCACCCCTGATACGATTTTGCCTTGTATCCCTGTGATTTAAGGTACATGGAAAGAAGCCCGATAGTAACCTGCTCTCCGGTTGCGACCAGCACGTCATATTCACGTCCGTCAGGTATTTCACACATTTCATTGGCAAGCGCGACCAGTTTGTTAGTCTCGCCCGACATTGCAGAAACGACAACAATTACGTCGTTACCTGCGTCATAGGTCTTGATAATGCGTTTGGCAACGTTTTTGATGCGATCAGTTGAACCGACCGATGTGCCACCGTACTTTTGAACGACAAGCGCCATACTGCTCTCCTTCTCCTTGCTGGGGTAATGGTTGAATGCGTAACAACAGATCCTGCTCTATACCAGATAACCATCTGTCCGGTCAAAGTTTTTTTTGTTTTGCAACTCCTCTTCCAACTGTTCCAGAAGCGCATCTGATTTCTGTCCGGAGCTTGTCAGGGTAATCACGCGCCGGTCATCTCCGCCATATTCAAACAGGATGGTGAGTAGATCCGACGGCAACAGTTCCGTAAGTCGCTCTGACCATTCAACGATACAGACACCCTCCCCGGAAAAGTACTCTTCAAAACCGAGTTCGGCAATGTCATCGTCGCCTGCCAGACGGTAAAAATCAAAATGATATACCGGAGTAGCGCCTGGATAGCAGTTCATGATTGCGTATGTCGGGCTTGCGACAAGATGGGCGCTCTGAGGAGCGAGCGCGTCAACCACTCCGCGGGTCAGACAGGTTTTGCCGCCACCGAGGCCACCTTGTAACGCGACAAAACAGCCGGGGTGGAGCAACGAACCGATACAAACGCCCAGCTGTTCTGTTTCCTGTGAAGACCCGGTTATGATCTGCACCCTTGGCACTACCGGTTCATTGAGCGGATAATGTCAATGCGCGATACCATGCCAACCAGCTTTTTACCCTCGACGACCGGAAGCGCGTGCAGTTTTTTACTGCTCATTATTTCGGCGGCAGTGCTGACGGAATCGGAAGCGGTGACTGTTACAACATCCGTTGATGCCAATTCAGCAGCGGTTTGTGCCGTAATTTTATTTAAATCCCGTTGCAGCGACTCCTCTCCTCCCAGCGGTATAATCCAGTCAAAAAGGGAGATAACCGTCGGCATATGCAGCGGACGGTCCTGCTCAACAAGGTCAGACGCGGTAACGATTCCGGTCAGATTCCCGGCATCATCAACTACCGGAAGAGTACCAAAACGCATGGCGTCAAATATGCCGGCCATTTCGCGCACGGTAGTCGTCCCTTTTATCGAAACTGCATTTCTGGTCATAATATCGGCTACGGTCAGCATGGTGATCTCCTTAGTAAGGTATTACAGGCATAGGGTAGTTTTTCAAGTACATCTGTGGCATTCAGGCCGATTTCCCCTTTCTCATCAGCGACCATATCAGCAGCAAAGCCATGCAGGAAGACGCCGAGTCGGCATGTGTCCCACGCAGTGTATCCCTGCCCCAGCAGAGAGACTATGATGCCGGTCAGTACATCACCCATGCCGCCGGAAGCCATGCCCGGATTGCCACTGCCGTTAATTGCCACCTCTCCCGTCGGAGACGCAATAATGGTGCGAGCACCTTTAAGAACAACAAATACATCATGGCTACGGGCAAAATCCTGTGCGGTGGCAATACGCGACGTCTCAATATCCGCAACGGAAGCACCGGTAAGGCGCGACATCTCTCCCGGATGCGGAGTGAGTATAATCTGTTGCGATCTTTTTCGCTTTAATACAGTTATATCCTCCGCCAGGGCATTCAAACCATCTGCGTCAATAACCAGCGGCAGATCAACGCTCTCAACAAATTTTTGTACCAATGCAGTCGTCCCCGGATGACGATCAAGGCCGGGACCTATAGCAACTGCACCCTTGCCGACACACAGTTTTTCAATGTCCGGAAAGGCACTGCCCGTCAGGTAACCGTTCCCCGCATCAGGCAGAGGAAACGTCATGACTTCTGTTGTTTTATTCTCAAGGATATGGTGGATATGTTCTGCCACTGCCAGAGTCACCAGCCCGGAACCTGACCGTACGGCACTGTTGGCTGAAAGAGCCGCCGCACCGGTTTTTCCGGTCGAGCCGGCGATGATGAGGCAGTGGCCAAAATGCCCCTTGTGAGCCTGCCGATCTCTGCGCTGCAGCAGTGGGCGCACGGTTTCTTCATTCAGAAAATCATAACCACAAGCTGTTTCCATCAGTTGTGAAGGAATGCCGATGTCCGCCACGATCAAACGTCCGGTATATTCGGCACCGGGGAAGAGGACATGTCCCAACTTGGCAAACGCAAAGGTGACAGTCGTATCTGCCCTGACGGCAGTCCCCAGAACGAGACCGGACGTGCCATGGATACCGGAAGGAATGTCAACGGATACAATCGGGCAACCTGACGCATTCATCAGTTCGATCGCCTCACGGTAGATACCGCTGACATTATTGCGCAAGCCGGTACCAAAAAGTGCATCGACAATCACGTCGGCTTGAAGGATATCTTTATTATGTTGCGCAGATAACCGGCCTTCATCGGTACAATAATTAACTACGGAGTCCGAAAGCAATTCTCGGTTTGTTGCCGCATCTCCGCTCATCTGTTCACGCTCAGCAAGAATAATAACTTTGACACGCCACCCTTTTGCACTAAGCAGACGGGCAATTACATAACCATCTCCGCCATTGTTGCCCTTTCCGGCCATGACGACACAGCGTCTGCAGGCACCAAATTCTGCGATGATCTCCTCGACGCACCTGCATCCGGCATTTTCCATCAACAGCAGCCCGGGAATTCCACATTCCACGATGGCCTGGCGGTCAATGTCCTGCATTGTTTCTGCGCTGACGACTCTCATCTATGACTCCACAACAACCATTGCAATGGCATTACCACCATCATGAGAAAGCGACAGATGCACCCGTAACAGCTCGTGCACCTGGAACAGTTCAGCAGCCGTGCCGGAGAGATTCAATTCCGGCTTTCCTGCTGCATCATTAGAAACTTCCATGTCAAGCCAGGAGAGACCGTCCCGCAAACCGGTACCCAGCGCCTTCAAAAAAGCCTCCTTCGCCGCAAAGCGCGCCGCAAGACAGGACGCCGCATCTTTTCTTTGCTCGCAGCAACTGCGTTCAGCGGGAGTGAAAAGCCGTGCCATGATCGCAATATTGCCGGAGTCAATGAAACGCTGGAAACGCACAACCGCAACGATATCGGTGCCGATTCCGTAGATCATGCGTACTTGAGCAGTTCAACCATATCGCGCACCGCCCGGTCCAAGCCGACCAGCATCGCACGGGAAATAATTGAGTGGCCGATATTATACTCCTCGATCCCCCCAAGCGCGGCTATTGCTTTGATATTGACGTAATTCAGCCCGTGACCGGCATTTACCCCCAGGCCTACCTTGCGCGCCAGCTTGATAGCCGTGTCGATATGCTCAAGTTCGTGCTGCTGCTCATCCCATGTGACCGCTTCAGCGTATGCTCCGGTATGAATCTCGATATAATCGGCATTGGTCTTTAGTGCCGCCTTGATCTGTTCCTGGTTGGGATCGACAAACAGACTGACGACAATGCCGCCATCTTTTAACCGCTTGACCGTATCAGTTATCTGTTTGACATTAACGACGACATCAAGGCCCCCTTCAGTCGTCAGCTCCTGTCGCTTTTCAGGAACAAGGGTCACCTGTTCCGGCTTGGTGGAGAGCGCAATGCGCACCATCTCCTGCGTCGCCGCCATTTCAAGGTTGAGTTTACTTTTTACCGTTCTCCGCAATATTTCGAGGTCGCGATCCTGAATATGACGACGGTCTTCACGAAGATGAATGGTTATTCCTTCGGCTCCGGCCATCTCACCAATAGCAGCTGCAGTCACAGGATCCGGTTCGACACCGCCACGGGCCTGACGCACGGTTGCTATATGATCAACATTAAGTCCCAGTTTTGCCATCATTTTTCCCCGATATGTTTCTTCACCAGATCACAGATCTCGTTGGCCCAGGTGGTGATCTCATATTTATCCTGGCCTTCAATCATAACCCGTAACAGCGGTTCAGTACCCGAATAGCGGATCAGCACACGTCCTTCTTCGCCAAGTTTTTCTTCGACATTTTTGATCCTGGCCGCCACGTCGGCGATTGAGTAGATGTCCACTTTTTCCCGAACCCGTGTGTTGACGAGTACCTGCGGCAGGGGAATCATGATTTCAGCAAGTTCAGCCAGCGTTTTATCCTCACGACGCATAACGGCCAGGAGTTGCAGCGCCGAAAGAATCCCGTCACCGGTCGTATTGTAGTCGAGAAAGATCATATGCCCGGACTGTTCACCACCAAGATTATAGCCACCTTTGCGCATCGCCTCGACAACGTACCGGTCACCAACATCGGTCTTGACAATCCTGCCGCCACATTTGCGCAGAGCGATATCAAGCCCCATGTTACTCATGACGGTGGCCACGAGCGTTTTCTTTTTGAGCAGTTTGCGCTTCAGCATGTCGCTGGCACAGATGGCCATGATATGGTCGCCATCGACTTCATTTCCGAATTCATCACAGACGATCACACGATCGGCATCTCCGTCAAGGGCTATGCCGATATCGGCGCGATGAAGCTTGACCGCTTCACTGATGACAGAAGGGCAGGTTGAACCGCATCCGGCATTGATATTTGTCCCGTTCGGCTTGACACCGTACGGGATCACTTCGGCCCCCAACTCTTCAAATACCGCCGGGGCGACCTTGTACGCCGCGCCATGAGCGCAATCAAGAACTATTTTGAGGCCGGAAAGGTTCATCTCCTGAGGAAAGGTGTTCTTAAGATAGACGATATAGCGACCGGCGGCGTCTTCGATACGATATGCCTTGCCCACTTCGGTCGCGGTCGGCCGGAGGGCATTGATTTTATTGGTTTCAATAAGCTTTTCAATCTTCAGCTCCACCTCGTCCGGCAATTTGAAGCCGTCGGCAGAAAAGAATTTTATGCCGTTATCCTGAAAGGCATTGTGTGACGCAGAGATAACAACGCCGGCATCAGCGCGCATTGATGTCGTTATGTTGGCAATGCCTGGAGTCGGCAACGGCCCGACCTGCAGGACATCAACACCCATTGAACAGATACCGGCAACCAGGGCATTTTCCAGCATATAACCGGAGAGCCGGGTGTCTTTTCCGATCACGATCCGGTGGCGATGCTTGCCGCCCCCCTTAAAAATATACGCAGCAGCCCGACCCAGTTGCATCGCCATCTCAGCGGTCATCGGATGCACATTGGCAACACCGCGAACACCGTCTGTTCCAAAAAGTTTTTTCATTGAAGTATCTCCTTAAGTTATGAATCAATGTTCCTGGACCGCTGTCACCCTCGCTGCACGCCGCCCTTCAATTGCCTTGCGTGAGAGACGGCGAATTTCAGCCGGGTCGGCATCATAGGTGATTTTTCCTTCATGAACGATGGATATTTTCCCTGTCTCCTCCGACACGACCAGCACGAGAACATCCGTCTGTTCGGAGATTCCGAGCGCCGCACGGTGACGGGTGCCAAAACTCTTCGCTATGTCCGGATTCTGGGAGAGCGGCAGAATACAGCCGGCGGAGATGATCTTTTCCCGGTGGATAATAACGGCGCCATCATGAATCGGCGAGTAGGGAAGAAAAATTGAATTAAGAAGCTCACTGGTTACTTTGGCATCAATCTCGGTGCCGACCTGGACAAGATGGTCAATTGACATCTGGCGGATGATAACAATCAAGGCGCCGATTCTTCGCTCAGCCAGCTCATGAAGACCTTTTGACAACTCATCGACAGTCGTCGTTACATCCGGAGCGGCACTCTCGCCGGAATTATAGCGTTTCCAGAATGAAAAAAGAGCGCGTTTAATATCACTCTGGAAGATGATTGTCAGTATAACCGGAGCAGAAGTAAGCAGCAGATGGAAAAAAGAGGCTGTTGCGGTCAGACCAAGGTTATGTGAAACAAACTCTGCGATAACAAGAGACAGCAGGATTACCAGAAAACGAAGGGCCGCCTCTTTTTTAAGAATCAGAGTACAGACGTACACCAGGCCGGCAACAATAAGTTTGTCGAGAATTGCCGGCAGGGTTGCGCTGTCGAAGAGTTGAGCCATACTTCACCTTTGAATAAAGCTCTGCGCATCATCAACTATGCACAATGGCGTGTGCCATATCAGCAACATCCCGCATTGCCCGGACATCGTGTACCCGCAGAATCGAGGCGCCGTTTGCGATGGAGAGTGCAACCGTAGCGGCAGTACCATAGATACGGTCATCCATCTGCGGTCGATTCAGGATTTTACCGATGAAGCCTTTGCGAGACGGTCCGGTCAATATTGGCAGTCCGAAGCAGGACAATTCTGATAAACGCCGCAACAGTTCAAGATTACCCGCAGCATCTTTGCCGAACCCGATGCCGGGATCAAGTGCAATACAGTCATCGGAGACACCGGCCTGTCGCGCCCGCTCAATTGAAGCACGCAGGCTGGAGGATATTTCCCCCATCAGATCATCATACACTGTATCCTGCTGCATGGTATCCGGTCTGCCTCTGGTATGCATCAGCACGACTCCGGCTCCGTTTGCAGCCGCTACTCCGGCCATCTCCGGATCAAAATCAAAGCCGCTGATGTCGTTGATGATTTCAGCCCCTACCGCAAGAGCCTGCTCAGCAACAACACTTTTCCAGGTATCCACCGAGATTGCGCACTTCAGAACCGCTGAGAGTCGCTCAAGAACCGGAATAATACGCGCCAACTCATCTGTAGCCGAAACAGGATCTGCACCCGGCCGCGTGCTCTCTCCACCGATATCGATAATATCAGCACCTTCTGCTTCCATCTGCAAGGCCCTGTCAATCGCCTGTGAAGGGTCGAAGCACCGACCCCCATCAGAAAAAGAGTCCGGGGTAACATTCAGGATTCCCATTATCAAGGGGCGCTGGAGCGATAACGAGCGGCGCGGCGTTTTCCATGAAGACGGCACCCGGCCAAACCGTGTCAGCAGGCTTTCCAGCTCACCTGCCAACATCGCCAGACCGAATGGTTGAACAGCCAGTTTTTGGCAGAGCCGCGTGAGCTGCTTGGCAGTACCGATCAAAACACAATCGGTTCGGTCAACAGAGCATGCCACCGTACCACGGGCAACAGCGGCATCTCCACCGAGAGACAGCATCTCCTGTTTCAGGATGTTTGCCTGGCGACACTCCAGTTGATGGAGCCCGATACAGAGAGTCCTCATCTTGGGGACCATTTCAGCAATGCCGTAGCCATCAACCGCGACCCGCTGCAATTCTCTTACAGCGAGCTCCGGTGTCGGCACAGACAGCAATCGGGGGGCAAAGCCGGCCACTGTTACGCGATTATATCAGTTGATGGTGGCGGCGTTTCAACCACCGGCGGCGCAATCGGCTCAGGACAAACCAACGTACCGGTGGCAATAATTTCATCGACCTGATCGCCGGTCAGATTCTCTTTTTCGATCAGAATTTCCGACAGATTATGGAGGTTCTGAATATTATTGCGCAACAGACCAAGGGCACGTTCGTATGATTCATCGACGATCCGCTTTATTTCATCATCAATATGCTCGGCGATTTTCTCACTGAAATTCTTGTGCATTGCCATTTCACGCCCAAGAAAAATAGACTCATCCTTCTTGCCGAAGGAGAGCGGTCCCATTTTGTCGCTCATACCCCATTCACAGACCATTTTTCGCGCCATATCAGTGGCACGCTCGATGTCGTTGCCGGCACCGGTCGTAAACGTATTGAAAATAATATGTTCGGCAGCGCGACCACCCATCAGGACGGCAATGCGTGCCAGCAGCGACTCTCTGGAATAGCTGTGTTTATCTTCGATCGGCAGCTGCATCGTCACACCGAGCGCCCGACCACGGGGAATAATGGAAACCTTGTGAATCGGATCAGTGCCCGGAACCAGCTTGGCTACCAATGTGTGGCCGGCTTCATGGTAGGCGGTACTCTTCTTCTCTTCATCAGAGATCACCATACTGCGGCGTTCGGCACCCATCATGACCTTATCTTTGGCACTGTCAAAATCACTCGGCTCAGCAACGGTTTTATTCAAACGGGCAGCCAGCAGGGCCGCTTCGTTGACCAGATTGGCCAGATCGGCACCGGAAAAACCGGGGGTACCACGAGCGATGACAGCCAGATCAACCTCAGGGGAGAGCGGCACTTTTTTGGAGTGAACTTTCAGAATCATTTCGCGTCCCTTGACATCCGGACGGGGAACAACGACCTGACGGTCAAAACGCCCCGGGCGGAGCAGAGCCGGATCAAGAACATCGGGGCGGTTGGTAGCGGCGATCAGAATGACACCTTCATTTGATTCAAAACCGTCCATTTCCACCAGCAACTGATTGAGGGTCTGTTCACGTTCATCGTGCCCTCCCCCCATACCGGCGCCACGGTGACGGCCGACCGCATCGATTTCATCGATAAAAATAATACAGGGTGCGCTCTTCTTCCCCTGTAAAAACAGGTCGCGAACGCGGCTGGCGCCGACACCGACAAACATTTCGACAAAATCGGATCCGGATATGGAAAAGAACGGCACTCCCGCCTCACCGGCAACGGCTCGGGCCAACAATGTTTTTCCGGTTCCCGGAGGGCCAACGAGCAGAACTCCTTTGGGGATTTTCCCCCCCAAAGCGGTGAATTTTTTCGGTTCCTTGAGAAAGGCGATAATCTCTTCCAGCTCCTCCTTGGCCTCTTCTATGCCGGCTACATCTTCAAAGGTGATCTTCCCCTGTGACTCGGTCAGCAACTTGGCGCGGCTTTTGCCGAACGACATCGCCTTACCGCCTCCCATCTGCATCTGACGCATGAAGAAAATCCAGACACCAACGAGCAGAATCAACGGAAACCAGGAGATAAAGATAGAAAACCAGGAAAACTTCTCCTCTTCCGGCTTGGCATTGATCGTAACCTTCTTCTCCAGCAGCTTCTTGGTCAAATCAGCGTCAGAATACGGTTTATAGGTATGGAAGTCCTTGCCGTCTTTGCCATCAAACTTACCGGTAATTTCATTGCCCTGAATGACGACAGCAGTTATTTTTCCGGTTTCAACCTGGGTCATGAAGTCGCTGAAATTGAGCTTCTCAGCGGTAGGCCGTGGCTTGTTGAACATGTTGAAAAGCAGGATCATCATCAGGCTGATGACCAGCCAGAGTGAGAGATTCTTGTAAAACTGATTCAAAATAGACCCCCAAATAGATGTGTATCTGTGGCGTTGAAAATTTTGTAAAGCTAGCACAACGGGGGGATATTGACAAGCTGAAATGCGGTTTAATGCAGTTTGGCAAGCGCCGACTCCACCCGGCCAAAGCTGATCATTTCCTGCTCAAGACGCAGGTTCCTGCAAATCCTGTTGTCACGCAATTCGTTGTAAAGTGCCTTTTCTTCCAGGGTCAGTCGTGGCAGATCATGCAGCACCTGTTTTCCTTCTACGCCCCAATATGACTTGAACTCAAGCAGCGTACCGCGATCCATCAGGAACGATTCAACGGTGTTGAACAGCCCCCGAAGCTGATTGAGGATTGCAAAACCGTGGGTGTCAATATCGCCCCAATAGTGGATATGGCAGTGTGAAAGCCAGCCGGCATTTTTCAGCATCTCAAAGCCGTAGCCCGCCCCGAAGAGCACCAGACTCTCCTGTATCGGTGGAAAGGCGAGGAAATTGATCTCGTTTTCGGTAATAAAAACCCGTGCGACACCCGGTTCAAGACGCGCAAAACTCTCGGCATCAAGGGTAATGTCCTGTTCTCCACCACCCGGCAGGAGAGCATGCCGTGGATCGAGCATGCGGAAGCGGATCCGGACCGGCTTGTCGCGAAACCCGTATCGGGCGGCGAAACGAGCCGTTCCGGACACCGAGTAATCGATTGCTTCAGGCGGCAGAACCAGGTCAAGTAACTCCGACAGTACCACGCGATGGGCTTCAATGAACTTGCTCTGCACACCGGGAATATCCACCTGCCGCAGGTACATGCCGGGACGGGGATGCTGCTCAAGCCAGGAGATTATTGCAAGCAAAAGAGCCCACTCGTCATATAACTCAACTGCGCGCAGTGGACGCTTGGAAAGCCAGGGCAGCAATTGAGGCCGCTGTTTACGTGTCATCGCCACCAGTTCAATAAAACGGGCGGTATCCCGCTGCCTGCCGATAATCGCCACGGCATCCACATCGGAATCGATCCACACCTCGCCAGGGACGGCATTGGTACCCAGCAGTCGATGGTTGAATTCCCGCATCTCAATCCGGTAACGAGGGAGTGACCGAATTGTATTGATCCAGACCCGCACTTCATCAAAACGCTCGGCCATTTCAGCCGATGTCGGAACTTTGAGCAGCAGCCGTTTCGGAAAAACAGACTCCTCAGTGACAAATCCGCGCAGCAGTTCCCCACGATCCCACATCTTTAGCAGCTGGGCTTTCAGATCGCACGGGCGAGTCCAGCTCATCCGGTCACCCGCGCTTTCTCCGCACGGTACTCCTCGATGGAAAGATTGCGCAGTTTGGAGGCGCGACCATCTTCATTCTGGACAAAACCGACGCTGGAAACAAACGGCTCGATAATATGAATTTTCTGCAAGGGGGTGACGATCAGGAGTTGCAGATTCAACTGGGCAAAGAGGCGCAGACCGTACTGGGCGGATTCATCGGAACCTCGTCCGAAGGCTTCGTCAATCACCACGAAGCGGAAGGAGCGGGAACGAACCGCACCCCACTCAAGACCGAACTGATATGCCAGACTTGCCGCCAGAATGGTATAGGCCAGTTTCTCCTTCTGGCCGCCCGATTTACCACCGGAGTCGGAATAATGCTCATGCTCCTTGCCGTCTTCGCGCCATCGTTCGCTCGCTGCAAAGACAAACCAGGTTCGTACATCGGTAACTTTGACGGTCCAACGCCGGTCCTGCTCGGATAACCCGTCCCGCCCACGAAAGCGTTCAATGATCTGCTTGACCTGCAGGAACTTGGCCTCCGAATACTGCTGGTCATCGGAACCGGTCAACGTCCCTTCCGTGCAGGCACGCAACTCGGACTGAAAGTCACGGATATCGGCATCCGGGGTAGATTGCGCCTCCAGCGCGATGTAACGTCCGGGGTTGTAGTCGATCTGAACCAACGATTCATTGATGTGTGCGATCCTGTCCCTGATTGTTTCCCGCTCACGAGCGAGCTGCGACTGGAAGTTTGCGACCTCCCGGATGGTATTCTCGTTCAGCAGTTCCTTGAAACGAGCTTCAAAACGGGGCAGGTCGTCAGCCTTCAGAGTCTCCAGCATCGAGCGGTATTCACCGGCCGCACCGATAGCAACATCCACTTCCTGCGTGTCAAGCGGAAACGCCGTGCAGTAGGCACGCATGGCATCGATGATCTTGTCGCGCAGGTTGTTGAGCTTTCTGGCTTCCGCGTCCATTTTTATCTGGAGCCATTCGCGCAGGTCACGTTCACGATTGTCGCACGATTCAACCGTCAACTGATGGACACCCAGGGCTTCATCACGCATGGCATCGAGTCGTGCATGCTGATAAAGGGAGGCGTTCTGGTCAGCCTTTTCAGTGGTGGTAAGCAACGCCAGCGTCTGCTCACGCAGACTTTCAGCCGCTTCACGCCTTGAGCTGATTGCCCCAAGTTCGCGTATCTTTTCAGCAAGCGTCGCTTCTGTCCGGCTTAATTCCTGTTGAAGTGAGGTAAGGCGGGCCGTCAGGTTCTGGAGGAGATCGGAGGCCGCTTCCAGAAGTCGTTTCTCCTCTTGCAGTCTCTCCACTTCCAATGCAGACGACTCCCAGTCGAGTTCGCAGAAGTCGGAATATTCACCAAGCTTTGACAGAGCCGAGAGCCGTTCTTTGATAGTGCCCTGTTCAGTCTGAAGATTACCAATCACGCTCCCCAGTTCACCCAGTCGAGTTTCCAGCTTCCGCAACGAAGTTTCAAGCGCCGCGATCTTTTCCGCGTTGCTCCACCCCAAAACGTAGCGACTGCGGTCATCCAGACGGTGGCGGTCGTCTTTTTCATGCCGCTCACCCGAACCTTTGATCTGTCCTGCAACCGTTATCGCGCGAGTCTCCCGGCGGAACTGTTCCTGTGTCGAGCAGCAGACGACATCGAAACGGTGACCCATCTCACGTTCCAGCCAGTCGTAAAAGGGAGAGTCCGGTTTGATCGCCACTTTGCGCACCAATGATTCGCGCTGCAGTTCCGGCAGATCGGCGCGTGAACTGCGACGTACCCGGAAATAGACCAGCCGCCCCCGCAGGTGTGTCCGGTCTACCCAATCCGCCACTGCGCTGTAATGAGTATCCGGAACCAGGAGAGACAGGCCGAAGTTGCGCAACAGCCTCTCGGTAGCACCTTGCCAGTTGCGCTGATCATCGTGCAACTGCAGCAATTCTCCAACAAACGGCATATCCGCTTCTGCAAATTTCAGAGCGGTGCATAGTGTGGTGCGCAGACTCACCTGCTCGGCCGGAATGTTGCTGCGCCGCGCTTTCAGGCTGCTGATTTCAGCAACCAGTTCAGCGTGCTCTTGTCTCCCCTGCCGCAGGTTCATACCCTGCTCGGTGAGATCGTTCTGCAAAGCGGCCTCCCGTGCCTGCAGCGCTTCGCTCAAACCGACACAGCGTTGACGCTGGTCAAGAAAGCCGGGCTCGTTTTCGGACGGGTTTTCACCCACAAACCGTACCAATTCAGTGTAGCGTTCTCTCTTGCGCTGACGTGCCTGGCGCTCCTGATCCTTTGTACGGATCAAGGTAGCAAGACGCTCCAGGCGGTCGCCGCCATTTTCGGCGATGCTGCGCTTCAGTTCATCCTGCTCAATGCGCTGCTCGTCACGTCGTTCCCCCAGCCGCTTGACCTGCGTTTCGTGCCGTCCTCCTTCCTCCAGCAAAGCTGCAATGCGCTTATCCAGAAGCCCGAGTTTCAAAGAGGCAAAATACGGTTTGAGTGCCTCGCGACAGCCACGCAGCTGTTCTGTCTGGGCAACGAGGGTCGCGTGATGTTCGCAGTCGGCCACCAGCGGCACAAGTAACCCCACCTGTCGTTTTGCCTTCAGCACCGCTTCATGCGCCCGGTTCAGATCGTCAAAGTGACTGATCAGGGCAGTGATACGCGCCGCCACATCGAATGGCTCAAGCATATGGCCTCGTACAAAATCGGTCAGATTTCCGACTGATTTGAGCGATACCGTTTGATGGAACAGTTCAAGCGCCTGCTCATTTTCGATGCCGAAGCGACGACGGAACCAGGCACCGTAGGGAGGAAAGCTGTCAAACAACTCAGCTCCACCTCCACGCAGTTTTTTTCTCAGCCCGGTGATATCTGCACCGAAATTGGCAAAATCGGCAACAATTGACAGGTCACGCTCTGCAACAACAAACATTCGCGCCGGCTGAGCTGCGGCATCTTTCATCCAGAATATCTGAGCAAGCGTCACTGTCTGGAGGTAACCCGCATTATGGAAAACACCGAGAATTACCGAGTAGCTGGTGCCATCGCGCAGCGCCACCGGTTTGGCACTCCCGCTGGCTTCGTTACGCTCGGACTTGAAATGACCGAGTACGTATGAACGGAGCGTACGTTCCCTGCTGTCGGCACCTGCAGCCTTGTTATAGGCGATGCGCTGTACCGGAACCAGCAGGGTTGTGACCGCGTCCACCAGCGTTGATTTACCTGAGCCGATGTCGCCGGTGAGCAGGGCGTTCTGGCCGCCAAGGTTCATAGTCCAGACACGGCTGTCAAAAGTTCCCCAGTTAAGCACTTCAAGGCGCTGCAGGCGAAAACCGGAAAGTGCATCATCAGACACGAAATCAAGACTCAAACTCTCTGTATCATTCATCGGCAGCATCTCCCGAGGTCATACCAAGCTGTCCCTGATAGGCCGCCAGGCGCGTGTCAAAATCCGCGAGCCACTGCGCATCCACAAAAGCTTTGAGGATGCGGCGCACTTCAAATGCAGATGTCTGTCGCCCCTGATGCGCCACCACCGCTTTCATTCGCCGAAGAAAACCCAGCTCTACTATTTTGTTTAGATGGGTCTCGGTCTGGTCGATAAATTTAACTTCATTACTGCTTTCCGGCAGAAAGACCCGTACCAGTTCAACGATCTCGTCTCTGGTGAGAACAAGGCGCGTATCACCGCCGCTGGCATCAAACTCCGCCAGTTTCTTGCGTAGCAGCGCAAGCAGCAGGCTGACAGGAAAGGAGAGTGGTCGCCGGACGACCAGGCGTGGCAGTTTTGGCGCGGCCTCATCTGCCACTTCGGCTCTCGAACGCAAGAAGGCATACCCCTCCGCTTCATCCAGTACCAGATCCAGTCCCAACACACCAACATAGTCGCGCACCCGGGCCTGCAGATTCAGCAGGCCGCTCCACTGGGCAGCGTCATTTTCCTGGTACACAACTCCTTTGAGCAGCGGGATAACCAGGAGGGAAAGATTATGTTGTGGTGTGGCACTTCCGCTGTTTTCTTCCGCCATTTCTACCTCACAAAAATAACGCGCGGCAGGCGCGCCTGTTTATCCTGATCACGGCCGTCAGCCCCGCTGCCCCGCCACAGTATGATATCGGTCGTATCTTCATCCACCACACTCGTAAAAGTATCGCTCGCCAGCTGCAGATACGCCACCAGTTCCGCCAGGCCATGCTGCAGCGGTTGCAGGTCGCACAATTCACGCAGGGTGATCTGGGTACGATCCTGCAGCGCGTGACGAATGTGCCGTGCCAGTTGGGCCTGATCGATTACCACCTGCGCGTAAAGAGCGGTTGCATCCAGCTCATTATCACCGGACTCCAGCACAATATCGGCGAGCAACGGCTTGTTTGCCGGAGTGTAGAGCGGCCTTTCCAGCGGCAATTCGATGTCGGCAGCGGAATCGGCGATGGTCATTATGTCCCCTGATGGTGGTGACTTCCGTAGAGACAGCACCTTGGACTCGATACCATGCAGGATATCCATGATACGGCGGTTTTCCAGCCAGGCCTGATCGTCAAGAAAACGCCGTAACTGCTGCGAAAGCTGCGCCACTGTTCGCTGTGTATGCTCGCCAGCCTCCAGCCAATCGTAATGAACACGCCGTGTGCGGACGTCCGGTTTCATTTCGACAACGGCGGGCAGAGCCAGGACGCGCTGCAACAGAGTCGTCAGCTCTTCCTGGCGACTGCTTGACATCAGAAAATCCCAGAAGGCCCGAAAGCTACGCCCCTGATCGGAATCGGCAATGGCATCACGCTCCCCCATGATCTCTTCAAGCAGCGCACCCTTGGCCCCTTCCCACAGGGCTATCCGTTCACGCACATGTCGATCCAACCCGCGAAAATTATGTTCCACCTCACGGAAATCGGTCAGCAGTTCGCGTGCCATGGAGATGAATTGCTGGAAACGGTCTCGCAAGGCGGTGTCATCCAGAAGCGGTACATCTCCGCCAAGAATACGACCAATTTCGGCGTCAATATCATCACGCCGCTTCTGCAGCTCGGCAATGCGCGTCTGCGGGTCGGTCTCGCTCCCCTCGCTCATCTGTTTAAGCAGTTCGAACAGGGTCAGTAAACGTGACTCGGTACCGACGAAGCTGCGCTCGACCAGCGTCCCAAGCCAGGCAATTGCCTTCTCGCTAGACGGAGTCAGGTCAAAATGCGGTTCGTCCGAATCGTGACGGTAGAACTTGCGTAACCAACCACGCTCGGTGGCCGCCCAGTCGTTGAGATAGTCAAGGGCTGTTCTCGGAAAAGCCGTTGCTCCCAGTCGCTCGCGCAAGGCAAACAACTCGTCTTCCAGTGCCTCAGCCAGATCTGCCTGTGAAATGGTACGCAGATTGGGCTCGATAAACACGCGTTGCAGAAAACCGGCAATCAGCGCGACATGATCGGAACACAACAGACGCCAGGCCGGGTGGTTCTGACGCAGTATGTCGAGGGTTGAATAGTCGAGACTCACTCTTTACTCCATACTCATATAACAACAACGATTAAGAAATTAATTCCCCTCCTGTGGAGGGGTGCCCCGCAGGGGCGGGGTGGTTGCCATTTTCATGTAAAACAGTGCCACGTCAACGTCCTGTATTTTGCCAAGGATCGTTCTGATGTGGCTCCAAGGAATTCTCAGGTTTTTATCCTCGGACCAATCCACCCACGCCCCACATCACCCCGGAAGGTTCCTGCTCATGCTCACTCGTCAAGACCTGGTTTTTGCAGGCTGCCGTTGAACCGTCTCACCGTGAAACGCAACATTACAATGTTGGCAATACCGGAAACATTGCGTTGTTAGAGCAAGCGTGAACTGCCTACTATTCTTCACCACCCTCTTCATCCATCTCGTCATCACCCTCCTGATTCAGCACACCATCGTCAGGATTCGGTTTTTCTCCGGTGGTGTAGAGGAAAGCGAGGATGTCTTCGAGTACCAAATTTGACTACGTCCCACAAAGGCACCCATTTGCACCCTACTTTTTCCGATACCAACCTGTTTTGGCTGAACCGATAAACTCAATCAGCCCCCGTTCCTTCAAATTTGAAATATCTCGCTTGGCAGTCACCGGTGAAACGCTCCAGTGCTGTACCAAGTCGGCAGCTTTTGCTTTTACACCGCAAGAGATCTGCTCCAAATACCATTTCTGACGTTTATTTAGAGGATCATTTACAGGATCATTTACAGGATCATTTACAGGATCATTTACAGGATCATTTGCTGTATTTACGGCATCATCAGCATTCATCTGTTCCACATCCGGATGCGGACGGAAAACTACCCGCACAGCAGATCCAAGTTCCTGCCATTCCGGCTCCGGATAACCACCGGTACGGCAGGCGTCATTTATGCGCTGATAACCGCTGCCCCACTCTTCCATTAAATGTAACATCCGCATGATTCTGGCAATCATTCGGTTCCGTATTTTACTGACGCCCGCTTTTAGTTCGGTGATAGTCAAACCAAAAGGGAGCGGACCAGGGTTCTGGATTTCAAGGCGATCATCGTAAACCGCCACCATGATACGCATTCCTGATTGAAAATAAGCTGAGTGGGCAATTGCATTCACCAGAGTTTCTCGTACCGCAACTTCAGGATACTCGGATATTTCCCGACGATACATCCCTTCAATCCGTGCCGCTGTGCGTGTGTTACGCCGGATGAAACGGGGGACTTCCGCGACTGCATCAAGTACCGTCCCTTCAATATCCAGAGTGTCGAGAAATTCCGTTTTATCGGTACCGCGGAAACGGGCGCAGCTTACACGCGCATCGGGGCAGGTGCTTGATCTCGCAGTATCGGAACCAAAAAGAATGACACCACCCAATGACGGAACCAGCCTTCCTGCAAAAGGAACCAGTATGGAAAGTGATGTCAGCTTTGCATCGTCAAGTAACATTTCTACTGAAGCAAACAACTTTTGAGCTTTTGTTATTTCCAGATCATCTGGCGAAAGGTCAGGACATGGCGTGAGGTCAAAAGAAAGACCGGAGTGTGTTCGCTGGAGTTCTGCCAGCAATTCCGGACCGGCAGGGCGACTAGTGGAACCGAGTCGTACATACACTCCACGTTCTGCACCTTCCGACTTCAGATAGAATGGCCCTCTCCAGAAGGGGACACGTACAAGTAGCAATGCCTTGCCATTACAGCTAGTGATTTCAATTTCAGGCTGCATTGCCGGTCGGATATTGTCTGCGACGGCATTAGCCAGACGCTCTTCGGCACCCTCCACATCATCAACACCGACAATATCACCCTTGTCCTCTTTGCCGATGACAAGGAGTCCACCAGCAGTATTGGCAAAAGCGACGAGGGTTTTCAGAATCGGTTTCAAAGAGGAGAGATCGCGTTTGAACTCAAGAGTTTTACTTTCAGGCTGAGTGAGCGTTTCTGTGATCTTCATAGCGACCTTTTCAATGAAGCAACAATCTGTTCTTTATCGTTCCTGTTCAGTGTTTCGTTTTTATCCTCGTTCCCGCCAGATCCACCCCGCCCACTCCTGATTCAGAACATCATCTTCAGGATTCTGATTTTCTCCGGTGGCGTTGAGGAAAGCAAGGATATCTTCGAGAACAGCTCACAACTGCCCACGCATTTCGGCTATTGCTTCAAAAGCATCCCTCGCTGAAACAGTTCCATTTTTGTAGGCATTGTATCGCCGTTGCGCTTCATCCAGCCACAATTGTTTATTTTCCTGCTCATCTGTTTCGTCGAGACTAGCCAAGAGATGTTGCGCCAGCAGAGCCCGTTCAGAAACCGGCAAAGTTAAGGCTTCTGCTTCAAATGTTGTCGATTCGCTAACATAATTACACCTCCATATTGGTGTTTTGTTAACTTTCCCAATTGAATCGTCTGGGTGAATCCTGCTCATGCTCACCCATAAAGACCCCCTACAGCTTTTGTCGTTGAGCGGTTTTGTCAAGTAAAGCAACATTGCTATGCGGGGATGGTGCTAATTGGTATTGATGTCCGCGGAATCCTCCCCCTGACGAGACGTTGCGTAAACGTTGGCTAACTATTTAAGGTGCGCTCAAGTTCAGTCAGCAGTTTTTTTACTGCAATTTTGGGATGTACAACTTGGGCTGCTTTTAATAACTTATACGCAGATTCATGCCTACCTTGGCGATTTGCAATAATAGCTTTTATTTTTGCGATTTCAGCTAGTTGATTGCTGGAAATAGTACCATCAATAATTGCAAGAGTTGCCATGTAGTCGCAAACTACAAGGGTATCCTGATCTAGTGCATTCTGCTCTTTGAAAGTCCCCCTAACAAAATCCGCATATTTGTAACCCCAAAATGTATGCCCCTTTGAGTGTTCATACCATTCAGGTGGGCTTTCCGTTAATATTTCAAGCGCAATGTTTTTAATTTTACTGGGAGGAAGACTTTCGAATATTTTTTGCTCTTCGTCGAAATTTGTAAGCAACTGGATTTCCCTGTGATGTATATTCCTTTGTGTGCTCTCCCACTCTGATAATGATGGTATCATTCCTTCCGAAAAAGCCACTTCAAATCCATCTTGTTTCTTTATTTGAGTTAAAAAACCACTAAATTTTAGCTGTATTTTTTCAATAACTTCTGAATCAACATTTTCAATTTGAGTTATTTTTTCCAATACTAACGTTATTGTTTTCGCATTGTGTTCTTCATAAAGTCTCGACTCAATATCTTTGATGGAATCAATTATAATCGGGATAGCATTGGGAATTTTAATAAATTCATCCAAAATATACTCATATGAAACCTCATGTTTTTCTATCTTTTTAGTTGCTGGCAATTCCAATTGCCGCATGTACCTCTTTATTGCCAGAGGATTAAATGGAGCCTCACCCCATGCCCACCGATTATTCGCAGGACTATAACTGTAACCTTGAACATCTCCAGTACAGACTTGTGCATCTTTTGATGTCTGCTTTTTGGTAAAGACACTGAACCAGCCAGTGTTTTTGTTTTGAATTATAAGGCACTTATTACCATCAATTTCAGGGTAATAAGCCTCCATAAAGGAAGGAAAAGATTTATTTATGCTAATATAATATTGCAAGGCAAATGCTGTGTAATCATTCTCAATATTAAGGTTGTCTTTACAGGTTTGCCGTGGATCAATTAACTGAAGCAAGTGACGGCAGTATCTATGCAAGTCCGTGTTTACAGAATTCTTTCTGAATTCATCAAATTCCCAACAAGTACAGCTAAAATTTTCTAAATTTACGACGTAATGCTTATTGGTTGACCCACAAAAATATGCAACTTTCTTATTCAGTGGGAATACATGTTTTAGAGTAATTTTGATATTTTCGGGTATGATGGCTGGAAATTCAGATGATGTATTAAATCTTTGAATTGCGGTTGTCGCTTGATTATTCGTTGTAGCATTTAGAGGGTGCTTCGATAGTAAAGGGGTTGCGGCTAGATTCGCTGGTAGCTCGATGTTCTCTACTTTAGATACATAACTTGAATTAAGTCCATAGGGTTTTTCGTTATTGATGGATTTAATTTTTGCAGCACCATAAATCTTGCGAACAATTATAATTGTCAACACCAACAATATAGTGATCAATAATATTTTCATGCAGTTTACCTTGAATGCTTTCTTATGTTCTGCTTTTCAATTTGATACCGTCGCCATTTACTTGCAGGAAGAGCTCACATTCCACACGACCCAACACACTGTTGGTTTAGATAAACAATTCTATCTGGAGGTCAAGAATTATGGCTGGTTGCATGTGGTGAGTTCTTTCATGGAAGGAGTGAGTGTTGATATGGCATAGCAGCATACCCCGGTCAAATAGCGTCCTACGTTTTGAAAATCATAAAAATCTCGATAATCTACAAAACGCTTCACCCATGTAACGCACGCATAACCGCCTCCGGTTCACGGTCAATCACCTGCAACAGAATTCGTGCCGCTCCTTCAGGATGACGCACGCCCTGTTCCCAGTTGCGCAAGGTTCGTGGACTCAGTCCAAACAGTGCAGCGAACCTGTCCTGGGACAACCCAAGCTTTTCCCGCAGATTGGTAATATCAACATCGGCGACTTTAACCTGATGAGCGGTGCCACGTGAATTGTCGCCATCGGAGTATGCCAGAGCATCTTCCAGGCCTGCCATAATTTTTTCATACGCTATCCCGTGCCATAATTGTTACTCCCCGTATTTTCGTGCCAGCATTTTCGCGGCATTGCCCAACATGTTCGTTTCAGCCTTCGTCAAATTCGCCTGATCATTTTTGGCGAATACGGCCAACAAAAACAGTGGAACCCGTTCGTTGTGAAAATAGTAGATGATCCGTACGCCGCTACTTTTACCTTTACTGCCGATCGCAAAACGAACGTTGCCCATACGCCGACCCACCTTCAGCAACGTGCAAACCAGTTTCATCAGGAAATGGTTCAAAGACAACTCGTACCCTTGCATGAAGCGCTTCGGCAACTCGCCGTAACATACTGAGGGAATGTCCTTCATACCCGCTTGATTCAAGACGACTAATCTGCTGCTGGGACGTTTTTAGAAGTCTGGCAAGTTCTTTCTGGGATAACCCGGCTTTTTTACGCAGAGCAGTAATTTGCAGAGCCACATCCCATGCCTCACCGGCTTGTTCAATGAGAGCGGCAAAAGCGGGATCTCTCATCTGTTCATCAAGATATGTATCAAAATTTGTTTTCTTCATTATTTCACCCTTGATAGCCAATCATTCATCCGATCATGTGCGGTTTTCAAATCGCGGAGCGGAATGGCTTGACCTTTATTTCTGATACCATGCAGCGTGATAATGCGGCGATTCTTCATGAAAAACCATAGCACACGGGTATTGAGCTTACCGACGTGGCGCAATTCAAGCAATCCGTCGCCAATTACCTTTGTTAATGGTTCTTTGTGATACTGACGATTACGAAGCTTTGCCAAACCGGCAAGGACAGCAGCAAAATCGTCAGGATCACTAGCTTTCATCTCTTCCAGGAAATCCCGAACAGGACAATTTCCTGATTCAGTCTCGTAGAACTCTACCGTGAAATCTCTATTCATGCAACACCAAATTTGATGTATATATCCACCTTGCCTAAATCCCGAAACAGCTTCGGAGCACTGGTGGCTTCGGTGAGGAATTCTTTCTGGAGATCAAGAATTATGGATGGTTGCATGTGGTGAGTTCTTTCATGGAAGGAGTGAGTGTTGGTATAGCATAGCAGCATACCCCGGTCAAATAGCGTCCTACGTTTTACAAAAGGTGTGAAGTGAAGCTTTTTTATCGCATAGCGACCGATTGACGGTTGACGGGGAATTTATTCCCCGGATCGGTTATTTATACCCATCCTGTTTGTTCCACGTCACTTTCACCACGGCATCTGTTCGGAGATCAATCCTGCTTAACTCGGACGCACATACCCCGGCAATCCAGATCAGATCATCGCCGCAAAAAAGGAGCGGAATCCGCTTCCGTTCAGATAGCGGGATCTTTCGGTCGATAAAGATATCCTTCACCTTTTTTCTGCCGCTCATCCCGAACGGCGTCATGCGGTCACCAGGACGGAAGGGGCGAACAAGCCAGGGAAGCGGGGTGTTGGCAAGGTCGAAACAGGCACTGTCGGCGGTTCTTGGTGCGCTTGCAGAACCGGCCAGTTCAACGGTGACAGAGCCGCCGGCGGGAAGCAGATAGCACCCCGGCGCCGTTATCAGCAGTTCAAAATCCGCATCAGAAGCGGCGTCACTCAACCGACTGAACTTCAGGGTGCCATACTCTCTCACAACCGCCACCCGGTGCGGCAGAGCCAGGCGTGAGTTGGGACGAGCGGAGTCAATCAAATCACCGATGGCATCGATATGACGCAGGTTCACACCCTCAAGAGTGCCGGTCAGCTGTTGAAAGGCATGGCGCAGCACTCGTCGCCGCAGCGCCAGGTTGAGAGTGCCGAGGTGGGCGATGTCGCAGACCACCCTCCCCTCCACCACCCGGCACGAACCTGCAAAAGCCTGCTCTGTCAACTCAGCCAGCAGTGCTTCATCACCCCCGATAATTGACGCAGTAGCGGCAAGTGTGGAGCGGATATCAGGGTTGTACTGCTCCAGCAGTGGCAGCAACTGATGGCGGATGCGATTGCGGAGATAAACAGTGTCACCGTTGCTGGCATCCTCACGCCACTCCAGCCCCCTACGGCGGAGATACTGCTCGATTTCCGCGCGGCTGATTTCCAGCAACGGGCGTACATACCCCCGCGTATTACGGTACGCCATCCCCGATAGCCCGGTCATACCTGAGCCACGGAGGAGTCGCATCAGCACGGTCTCGGCCTGATCGTCAGCGTGATGGGCAAGTGCCACTGCCGCAGCATCGTATTTTATGCGAATTTCATCGAAAAATTCTATGCGGGCACGCCGCCCGGCATCTTCCAAGTTCAAGCGGTAATCTTCCGCCACTTTCTTGATATTAATGCGCCTGGCTTCAAACGCAATTGCATGCCGGGCGGCCAATATGCGGCAGAATTCCTCGTCAGCGTCAGATTCGACACCGCGCAGACAGTGATTCAAATGTACGGCAATCAAACGGAGGTGGTACCCGTGTAATCGGGAGAGGATATCAAGGAGAGCGGTCGAGTCGGTACCACCGGAAAGCGCCACGACCAGAGTGTCCCCCGGACGAAAGAGACGCTGCAGGCGAATGGTTTTCTCAACTCGGGAAACAAATGCTGAATTCATCATGGAGGAAGGGTGTCGCAAAAGAGCCACTATTTAGTACCGAACACCATGTTCAGGGTAAAGCTGAACAGACTGAACAGAAACGCTGCAATAACGGCAGAGGCAAAACCGGCGACGTGGAAACCGGGCACCAGATACGCTGCCAGATAAAAAATTACCCCGTTGATCACAAGGGTAAACAGGCCGAGAGTCAAAACCGTTACCGGCAGTGTCAGCAGAACAATGATCGGCCTCAGGAAAGCATTGAGCAGGCCGATCACCACTGTTGCCATAAGCAGATCCTGAAACCGGCTGATCTGGACACCCTGAACCAGCTTCATGACAAAAAACAGGGCACAGGAGTTGAGCGCCCATTTGAGGGCAAGTCGAGTCATATAAAGCTCCTACAGCCAGCGTTTCTTTTTGAAATAGGCAACCATCAGCAGAGACAGGGTAATCATCAAACCCCAGAGAAAAAAATAGCCATTACGCCACTCCAATTCAGGCAAGTGTTTAAAATTCATACCGTAGACGCCTACCAGAAAGGTCAGCGGCATAAAAATAGTGCCAATCACGGTCAGAAACTTCATCACTTCGTTGGTACGGTTGCTGATACTTGAGAGGTAGAGATCGAGCATGCCGGAGAGGAGATCACGGTAGGTTTCAACCGTATCGATCACCTGAACGGTGTGATCATAGACATCACGGAAATAAAGTCTGGTGGCATCATTCAACAGGTGGCTGTCACCCCGTTCCAGGAAAGAGATCGCTTCACGCAGCGGCCAGACGCTCTTGCGCAGATAGATGATCTCTTTTTTAATAACATTGATCCGATGGAGAGACCGCTGGTCAGGAGTGTGCGTCAGCTCTTCCTCAACGTCCACGATCCTCTCGCCAAACGCTTCAAGGACAGTAAAATAGCCGTCAACTACGGCATCAATGAGGGCATAGGCCAGATAATCCGCCCCCATACCGCGAATCTTCCCCTTACCGTTCAGGATGCGTTTGCGCACCGAATCAAAGGGGTCACCCTCAATCCCCTCCTGAAAGGTAAACAGGTAGTCAGGCCCGAGAATGATGCTGAGCTGTTCCGAGTTAAAGCCGCCTTCGTCAGTCGGATGAAGCATCCGCAACACAATAAAGAGATAGTCGCCGTAATCCTCGATCTTCGGCCGTTGCGCCGTGTTGACGATATCTTCAAGCACCAGCGGGTGCAATGAATGTTTATCGCCCAAGGCACGGATCAGTTCGATATCGTGCACCCCTTCGACATCAACCCACACGACTGAACCATCGCAGATATTCTGAAGATACTGATCAATATCTTCAAAGTGACGCTCTTCAACGCCATCCGGGGTATAGCCGATGACGGAAATATGTGCCGCCTTGTTCGAGGCGTCCCCGATATGCACCAGCGTACCGGGGGGAAGACCGCTTTTGACTGAGCGTTTTTTGTTAAAGCGTTGGCTTGGACGCATGGTTAATTTATTCCACTCATTTTTTCAGTTAAACGCCAAGAATCTCTGACATGCGCAAAAATTCGTTATTCAATTTTTTCTGACCGCCGTTTACCACCATTTCCAGCAGCGTGGTGGTAAGAGAATTCGCCGACAGCCCGACCATGACCCCTTTTGTGCCGTTCAGCAGAAGCTCCACCGACTTCATGCCGAAGCGACTGCCAAGCAGACGGTCAAACACGGATGGCGCACCGCCGCGCTGGTAGTGACCAAGCACCGTTACGCGGGTTTCAAAGCCGACGGCATTTTTTATCCCTTCGGCAACTTCCTGCGCTTGTCCGGCACCCTCCGCCATGATGATAAGGGCGTTGGTACGTCCCTCGTCATATCGTTGGCGCAATTGGTGGCACATTTTACTCAGATCGAGTTCCACCTCCGGAACAATCGCAAACTCGGCACCGGTTGCGATGGCCGCTGTAGACGCCAAATATCCTGAATTGCGCCCCATAACCTCAACAATAAAGGCACGGTCGTGAGAACTGGCCGTATCCTTGATGCAGTCGACGGCATAGATGATATTGTTGAGCGCAGTATCGACTCCCAGCGCCATATCGGTATACGCGATGTCATTGTCAATGCTCGCCGGGATACCGATGACCGGGAAACCCATTTTGTCCAGTGCCAGAGCGCCGTTTAACGAGCCGTCTCCGCCAATGACAATCAGACCTTCCACTTTTTCTTTGAGCAGATTATCCAGAGCTTTTTTCCGCCCTTCTTCGGTACGGAATTCTGCCGAACGGGCCGACTGGAGAAAAGTCCCGCCACGTTGCAACGTCCCGGATACCGCCTGTGAATTAAGGACGATAAAATCATTTTTCAGGAGGCCGGCATACCCTTTACGATAGCCGATCATTTCAATATCATTGGCAAGTGCGGTTCTGGCGGCTGAGCGGATGGTGGCATTCATGCCGGAGCAATCGCCACCGCTGGTTAAAATGGCAAGTCGTTTCATGTACATTCTCCTCGTTAGTGGAATATTATTTCTGCGGAAAAAGCTTCATGAGTGCCATGCGGCGAAATTCAAAGATCCGTTTGAGACGGGGCGCGACAAACAGGCTGTTTATCAGACCGGCCAATTGATCGTGAAGAAGCAGGTAATGTATAAGGTCGTAAACTTCAACACCCCCCGCTACTTCCCGAAAGCGGTGTTGATGATGCCAGAAGCGATACGGCCCAAAGCGCTGCTCGTCAACAAAGAAACGGGGAGAATCGACATGGGTGATCTCGGTTGTCCAGTTGACGAGCACCCGCATTAACGGCCGTACGGTGTAGGTGATTATCTGGCCGGCATAAATATCATTTTGTGGCGGAGACGTAATGCGAAAATCCATCTCCGGCGGCGTTATTTTCGTCAGATTAACAGGATTGGAAAAAAACTTCCACGCCGCTTCAAGGGATATCGGCACAATCTGGGTGCGCTCAAGCGTAAATGGTTTCATGATACCGTATTCCTCCTGTTTTTCAACCACTCCATCCGCTCTCTGATACTCTTTTCATAGCCGCGGCCGGTCGGCTCATAAAACGTCCGGCCCGCTAATTTATCCGGCAGGCATTCCTGCCCTGAATACCCGTCTTCATAATCATGAGCGTACTGATAGCCCTTTCCGTACCCCTGTTCCTTCATCATTTTTGTCGGCGCATTACGGATATGCAGAGGAACCGGAAGCGCGCCACTGCTGCGTACTTCGGAGAGCGCCGCATCTATACCAACATATGAGGCATTGGATTTAGGGGCGGTGGCCAAATACGTCACCGCCTGTCCCAATATGATACGACCTTCCGGCATGCCGATTACCTGAAACGCCTGCAGGGCGGCAACGGCAATCTGCAGGGCCCGTGGATCGGCGTTGCCGATATCTTCGGAAGCCATAATTATCATACGCCGCAGGACAAATATCGGATCCTCACCAGCTTCCAGCATCCGGGCAAGCCAGTAGAGAGACGCATCCGGGTCACTTCCACGCAGAGATTTTATGAACGCTGATATGACATTGTAATGTTCCTCGCCACCCTTATCGTAGAGCAGCGCTTTTTTCTGGAGCGCCTCATGAGCAATTTCAACGGTTATTGCGCCGTGATCATGTTCCACCAAACCGGCGGCAACCTCCAGCGTATTCAAGGCAGAGCGGGCATCCCCGCCCGAATGTTCCGCCAGAAAGTTCAGGGTTTCATCGCTGGTCGTAAGGTCGCGTCTGCCAAGACCCCGTTCATGGTCTTTAAGAGCCAGCAGCAGCAGTTCGCAGAGGGCATCCGGCTCAAGCTGATGCAGCGTCAGCACACGGCAGCGTGACAATAGCGGGGCAATGACTTCAAAAGAGGGGTTCTCGGTGGTCGCGCCGATCAGGGTTACCGTCCCTTTTTCAATGGCGGGGAGGAAGGCGTCCTGCTGTGCTTTATTGAAACGGTGGATTTCGTCAATGAACAGGATAGTACGGGTACCCCGGGCCGCGTAGCGTTCCGCTTCGCGAAACGTTTCACGGATCTCCTTGACCCCTGAGAGGATCGCAGAAAAGAAGATAAAGTGAGCTTTTGTTTCGGCAGCGATAATGTGAGCCAGCGTCGTTTTACCGCAACCGGGCGGCCCCCAGAGGATCAGTGATGAGAGCGAATCGGTTTCAATCATGCGGCGCAGAATGCGCCCTTCACCGACCAGATGCTCCTGCCCGGAAAATTCGGCGAGATTTCGCGCACGCATCCGTTCGGCAAGCGGCGCGTGCAGAGACACCTTGGAGGTTTTGTCGTTTACAGGGCTGGTTTCCCAGAGATCAAGAGTTTCCATAGTATCTATGCCCATCCTGCCGTGCCTGTTCCGCGCTGCTTTCTGTAGTGGGAGAGAAACTCGCCGGGGGAATAACACGCCACACCCTGGCAAAGGCCAGGAGGAAAGTGGACGTGATTACCCGTTACAATACAAACAACCTTTGCGGCAATCGCAACCTCAAGAAATGGTTCATCATCACTATCAGGCAGTGAAAGTTGCAGCGGAGACGGGGCAACCGTGATTCCTTGATGTTCAATATGGGCAAGAATGGCATCGACCTTGTCTTTCTCAAACCTGAATTTGGGCCGGTCAAGAACTTCCTGGTATTCCGTCAGGATGCGGGCATCAAAGGCAAGGGTAAGTTCGGAGGATGAAACCATACGCATGATTTCGCCGCATGGGCCAAACGGTGATAGCAGACCGGAAACAAGAACATTGGTATCAAGAACAATGATCATGTTTTTGCGGTACGGCTCTTCCGGACAGCCCTTATTTCGGCATCTATGTCATCATTTGTGATCGTGTGGGTTTCGTTAATGACAGAGCGACGTTGGAGACCGGCAACGGCATCAACTGCGCGGGCCTGCCTGAATGCGCTCAGCGACTCTTCAAGGTTAGATTCATTGATTGCTGCAAGGATGGCTATTGGCCTGCCATTGCTAGTGATTATAAGCTCCCGTTCAGACGGGAGATCCTGCCAAACCTGGGCAGATTTACTTCTTAAATCACGCACGCTCATAAATCGCATATTTTCGTCTCCATTCATGTCCCCAATTGTGTACACAAATGTCATGCACGTCAATCGTTTTTGTTACACGAAGCTGCCATTCTGTGAAGAGTGAATAGCTCTACAAACTACGCGGCTTTCAAGTAATGACGCACATCAAATTCGGCACCGTTTCTGGCAGTCGTCGCTGCAGTAGTGAAAAGTTCACTGGCAACTGCATCGTAAACATACTCTTCCCCGCAATTCTGGCAAACTCTGGCAGGCACTTTCTTTACCACCAGAGTAAGCCCGTCACGCTCAAGGGTTACCGTAGCAAAGCCATTAGTTGTTTCGCCATGCTTGCAGATTACACATTTCATGATGTTCTCCTTGTAAAATCACTATTCCATTTTAGAGGATCCGGTTCATAAACGGTTATGATAATTGTCTCGCTATCGTCATCATTATTGGCAGCAACAACATGAACCGGCCGTTGTCCCAGCCAGAGCATCATAAGAAAATTGGGATACGGAAAATCTTCCGGGTATTCCTCAACGACTCTGCCATGTTCAAGCGAATTGCGGATTTCGCCAGGCTCAAAACCTCGCTGTGCCATCCTTGAAAGGGCGTGAAGACGGAATATCAATTTCTGGTACGATTTCATATCCGCTCTCAATCTTCAATCATAAAGGGTGAGTTTAAAGGGTTAAAGAGTAGTGCCAATAAGCAGCCGGTCCCTTTATATGTTCCAAAAATCAGGTTCTTCGTTCTGAACATTTTTTTTGGGGCTAATCTTTATTAAGAAATCCGATAATGGGTCTAGTACGACTCTCATATTTACATCATCAACAATGTCTACAAAAGCTTCTCGATCCGTTATAAAACCTATAAAATGCCAGTCGATACCGTTTCCAGTTGATTGCAGAATGCCATGTTTTGCCAATTTTCTTTCTAGATAACCCAACATAACTTGGTAGTTACAATCTTTTTGAATTAGTTCAATAATGGTATCAGAAATAACATTGACATCTCTATCCTTCAGTTCTTTGATTCTAGGTAATACTGGTCTAGTGTAGGCTTCTATCCATTCTTGATACAATTTAATTACGGTTCGTCACAGTAATTAATGCATGATTTTGTTCTTTAATAATTGAAAAGCATGAGTTCCCTCAGGTAGTTATGGAAGCGCGACCAACCATTCTATCTGAAAGAGGAACCCATGCTTATCGAACAGC
>Ga0194059_1000036_pt1 | contig 74514 bp, 72 predicted proteins | sample SepL6211m_MetaG_FD_163426 | JGI IMG/M metagenome (GOLD analysis project Ga0194059, IMG submission 163426) | Anoxic zone freshwater microbial communities from boreal shield lake in IISD Experimental Lakes Area, Ontario, Canada - Sep2016-L626-11m | ecosystem: Environmental > Aquatic > Freshwater >...
ATCTCTGTTTTCTCAAGAATTGTAAGACCATTATCTTTACCAAAGGAGTTATACCATTCAAGCGCTAGGGCGTGAGCTTCCTGCTCTTGTAATTCGTTTCTTTCTCCTGTGATACTGTCATATATTTTACATTTATGCTTTAATAGTGCGTGAGCTGTTTCGTGAAAAACAACAAATATAAAAAACCTCGTAGCTGTGTCTGAATAGTTAAACGTAAGTGGAAAAATTTTATCCGAAAGGACTATTATCTCTTTTGTTTCACACACTCCACGGCTTAAACGGCTTCCAATCTTAAATCTGGATGTTGAGTAATATACGACATTATCAATGCAATAATTCCGAATTGCAGATGGAAAACAGCGAAATGTTTCCCGCAAGCAATCATATTCATTTTTTTCATGGGCATAACAAAATTCTGTTAGCGGAATATATGGTTTCTGTTGTTCCAATTTATTACCTCAAAAATATCTGCTGGTATTTATTATTTCTCTTCCCTCAATTCCGCCAGCAGAACCAACTCACTGCCTTTTCGCCTATTCCACGCTGCCGACGCAACCAACAAAGCCTCGATACCAGCAACTCTGCCCGCATAACCTCCTCCGCCGGTTTTGACCAACGGGCATGGCTTTGACCTGCCGGTCTTTTCGGGCAGGTCGTAAGCCTTGTTGGACCATTTTATTTGCTCTTATGTGTCTTCGCCCAGATTTCTTTGGCAAGTTTCTGTGCTTTTTCAACTTGCGCACGTGACATTTCCTTCTCTGCTGTCTCCATTTGGGCTACTGCGTCTTGATTCCCGTTTGCTGCAACCACAGAAGCCCAAGCATAGCCTTGAACATAACCTTCTTTTGCTGCTTTGGTTTTTCCTTTTAAAGCCTCAATTGTGTAGCGAATCGCAAGATTTAAACGGTGCATGTCCATGCTAGGCCCTTCTACATTCTCATCATATGCCGCCAGCAGATGCCACTTAAGCGCTTCTTTGCTGTTTTTCGGAACACCTTTGCCATTATCGTACAAATAACCAAGGCTTATTCGAGCACCCCATTCCCCTTGGACAGCAGCCAGGCGATACCAATTCACAGCCTCTTTGTAATTTTGGGTCACCCCAATCCCGTTTTCGTAAATACGTCCGAGATTTGATTGAGCATTTGCATCACCCTTGTCAGCAGCTAAGCGGTACCATTTTATCGCCTCATTGTAATTCACTGGAACTTCATCACCTTTTTCATACTTATACCCAAGACCAACCAAGTCTTTTGGCTTCCCTTGTAAAACAACTGATTGAAAAAGATTGTCAGCCTCTTTCTCGTCTTGTTCCACGTTGATTCCGTTTGAATACCAGATGCCAAGCTTGATTAGGGATTCCACATCCCTATTCTCGGCAGCAAGCCGATACCATCTTATCGCCTCTTTGAAGTCCTGCGAAACGCCAGTACCTTTTTCATACATACGGCCCAATCTCACTTGCGACTGAACATCCCCTTTACTAGCAGCTTGGGTAAACCACTTTACTGCTTCCTTGTAATCCTGTGGGACACCGGCACCTTTTGATGAATATGTCATTCCAAGATAATATTGGTGACGAACATTGCCTTTATTTGCACCTTCAAAGTGGATTTTGTATGCTTTTTCGTAATCACCAGACTTATATGCTTTCTCAGCGTCTTCAAGTGTGTCTGCAAAAACAGGTGAGGTTAAACAGAATGCAAACAACAACAAAGTGATAAATTTCATGGCAATCTCCATAATTAATTCAGCAACGCCTGGTCAGTTTTTCTCGGTTTTATTTTCATTTATTTCCGGGTTCAACTACTGGATGACCAGCCCCCCGCGCACGTGCGCGTGAACCGGTCAACATAACAAAACAGAGGGATGACCGGAAAGCAGGAACCGTGCCTACTTCACGGGAGTTCTTAAAGTATAAACGGCCATGCTTATACCAGGGGGCAAAGGTAACGTACATAAGTTCGCAACATATCTGTCAAAGAAACTTATAATCTTTTGTACGTCCCCCTTAATTCAAGTTAGCGCAGAGCGTCGTAGTCATCCCCTCTATAATCATATTTTCCCACGGCCCATCGCCACAAAGTCGTCGTTGACAAGCTTGTCCGGCTCAATTTCGTCCTTCTCCCAGAATAAACCATAGGAGGATTCGCGCTCGTGGCGCTGAAGCAGGCCAATCAATTGTTCTTTGGCCAGATGATCGTAAGATGGCATGAGGCATTTCTCGGAAGTTGTTTTAGGTTCGATGCAAAAGGGGCGAAGACATTTAATAGTATCTTCGCCCCGGTTGCAACATTTGAAAAGCTAGGCGGCAAGTAACATTTCAGATTCTTCCCGCAATTTGTCGAGCCGTTCTACTGCATGCCGCGCTTCATCAAGAGGTACATGCGGTTTAAACTCATGAAGGCGAGCAGCGCGAGCATCAATGTCATCACCGCTTATCCCCTCTCTAGTTACATAGAGCGCTGTCGCCAAACGCTCAAGTGCCTTAACATCATTGTCGCCCAGATTATCGGCAATGAAAGTGACGTGTTGTCCATACTTAGCAAGTGTCTTCGGCGAAAGTTCCCGCGCCTTTTGCGCCATTTCACCCGGCTTGAGCTTGGGACCATAAGGGTACGGCTGTTTTTCCTGGTCAAATATTTTATCAGCACGCAACGACGTAAGCTCATCACTCAAATCAAACGAAAAAGGGCCATGTTTGTATAGGCAATATTCCAGTTCAAGGGGAACTCCAAGCAGTTCTTGGAGAAGATATGCCCCTTTCTGGATATGGGTTTCTCCGCACCAACTGCCTCGTGCTCTTAAATTTTCAGCCAGTGTCACTAAAATTGCTGCCCGTTGTATTCTTTTCATATATCCTCCTCTATGCTCACATCCAACAGAGCCTCTCTCTTCTTTGCCAACCATTTCTGTGCAGCAGTCAGCTTTTCGCGTGATACGTAGACGCTTTCAATAACAAGAATCGGAAGTTTACTACCGAGAATTTCCGATTCTTCATCTGACCAGACAATACGGCCATCCCCTTTTAGTACCGGGAAGCGCGGAGACTCTGACGATTTTTGCCGATACACGTCAATTTGCACAGATTCAGATCCAAATTCCTTACATGCCGCTTCGTAAATTATTCTGGCAGCTTCCGGATTACGCTTTACGTCATCGGGGTTGCGTTGTGACAACAGGCGCAAGTGTTCGCGCTGCACAAGCCGTCGTGCCGGAATGTGTCCGGCTGTTGATGGATCTCTGGATGCAGCGAGGAAGCCTACCGTTACTTCGTTATCGGTAATTTCCAGGTGTTTTTCAACATTGACGGGGAAACCGCCTTCCGGCAGCCATAACTTCAGAAATTCTTTCAGGTGTATATCATATATTCTTCGAACAGGGTGAAAGTAAAGTTGGGTATACATGAAATACCGAGCCAAGAGCAATGCTTCGGCAGAATGGATACCACCCTCATCAATACCCAGTAACGCCCCCTGTTCATCATCCGAAACATCGCCATTTAGCTCTATATCCGTAGATGTTGTCGTCTCAATCTTTTTAGGCAAAATACGCAAGGTATCAATGAGTCGGTAATGATCAAATTTACCGTACGCAACCCCCGCATGGTATGAATCACGCAGGAGATAATCAATCCTGTCCACACCAAAAGAATCTCCGGTAATTATTTCAGCTAGAATGGATTCCCATGGCGAATAGGTTGCTTGCTCAAACTTCGAAAGTTCTTTTTCACCTACCGCCAGCTTGACAATGTCTTCTGTCTTCAGAGGCGGGGTCATTGCATCCCATATTTCCCGCATTTCATCACAGCGGATAATATCCACAGTCAACCGTTCATGATTCCATTCAGGCGGAAGCAACTCTTTTTCTGCCGCATGTGAAAACGGCAAATGGCCAAGGTCATGACACAATGCAGCCATACGTAATGCCTTGCGCCAGTAGCGTTTTTTATCATCATTTTCAGGAATGATGTCCCGGACATCCTTATGCAAGTTCCCCGGACTCGTTATGACACCATAGACGCGATCAGCAAGCTCCATAACGCCAAGACAATGTTCAAATCGCATATGGGTTGCGCCGGGGTAAACAAGGCTTGTAAGAGCCAATTGATGAATATGGCGAAGACGTTGAAACGGCCTTGAATTAAGGACATTTCGCTCATCCGAGTCCATACGTATAAACACATGGATTGGATCTCGTAATTCGTGGAATTCTTTAGCCATTTTTCACCTTTTATACACAAAACAAGCCCTAACAAGACTTGATCTGTTAGGGCTTGTGGCAATGATTAATCAGGAAAAGTCATCTCATTCTTGTAGAAGAGCCTGATGCCATAAACATGCTAGCAGCACTCTTTTCGATTGAACGGCGAATCTCCATTCCTTCTGCTAATAAACGTTTCATGGTGGCATCATCAATATAAACAGTTTCCGTTGGTGGAAAGCTGATGCGTCCTTCATCAGCATTATGATTAAGTGCTTGATTGTTCATGCTGTGTTACCTTTTTTACAGAGAATTCTTTAGTACACAACTTCTACATAGAGAATCTTTTAAGTACAGATTATTAATCACTCTGTCAAAGAAAAACAGCATACTTTATCTCTGAAACACCTCTCCTCCATCATTCACTGCTGTTGTAATCACAACCCTCTTTAGGACACTTTAAGAACTCACCCTTGCGCTTGTAAACCTTCTTGACCAGCAGCGGGAAGCCGCATTTCGGGCAGGGGCTTTCAACCGGCAGATCCCAGAGGGCAAATTTGCACTTCGGATATTGATTGCACGAGTAGAAAAGCTTGCCGAAGCGCGACTTCTTCTCGATAAGCTGCCCCTCCTTGCACTCCGGACAGACCACCCCGGTATTGAGCGGTTTTACCAGTGGCTGGATATTTTTGCAGGCCGGGTAGCCGGAACAGGCGAGATACTTGCCGAAACGGCCATCCTTGATCAGCATCGGTAGCCCGCACTTATCGCATTTTTCTTCCGAGAGCACCGGTTCGGCTATCTCAACGCCTTCAACAGTGACGTTGCGGGTGTATTTGCAGCCTTCCTGAAAACCGGAACAGGCGATAAATTTACCCCGTTTGCCGAGTTTTACCACGAGCGCTTTACCGCATTCCGGGCAGAGCTCATCAGTCGCTTCTGTTGTCAGATCAGCCTTGCTGACCTCCCCTTCCTTCAGCTTCAGCAGGGCGATAAACGGCTCCCAGAACGACTTTAGAAGCGGCTGCCACTCTTTTTCACCGCGGGAGACCTGATCAAGCTCCTCTTCAAGGCCGGCGGTAAAGTTATAATCGACATATTTCTCGAAATGGGCCGTCAGCAGATCACTGACCACCATGCCGACATCTTCAGGGAAGAAGCGTTTCTTATCGAGACGGGTGTATTTTCGCTCCACCAACGTGTTCATAATTGAGGCAAAGGTTGAGGGACGACCGATCCCGTACTCCTCCAGGGTTTTAACCAGCGTCGCCTCAGTGTAGCGCGGCGGCGGCTGGGTAAAGTGCTGCTCCGGGATAATTTCGTGAAGTTTCAGCGCGTCGCCTTCAGTCATCGCCGGCAGCAACCCTTCTTTTTCCTCATCCTGATCATCAAGCCCTTCAATATACAGCTTCATAAAACCGGGAAAGCGGATAACCGTACCGGCGGCACGGAGGCCTGCCCTGCCTGCTCCGGCAAACGGACCGGAGGCTACCGGCATATCAAGATGTGCGGCAATATCAACAGAGGTCTGGTCCAGCAGTGCCTCTGCCATCTGACAGGCGACAGTTCGTTTCCAGATGAGCTCATACAGCTTGTAGAGGTCAGGTGTCAGATATCGCTTCAACTCAATCGGAGTTTTGGCGATATAGGTCGGCCGGATGGCTTCGTGAGCCTCCTGGGCATTTTTCGATTTTGTTTTGAAAATCCGTGGTTTGTTGAGCGCATACTCCTTGCCGTAGGCGGCAGAGATGACGTCGTGGGCATCTTTGAGGGCGAGTGTTGACAGGTTGACGCTGTCGGTACGCATGTAGGTAATCAGGCCGACTGTCCCCTCTTCTCCGACATCAATGCCTTCATAGAGCTTCTGGGCGGTCGACATGGTTTTTTTGGCGGAGAAGCCGAGCTTGCGCGATGCCTCCTGCTGAAGAGTCGAGGTAGTAAACGGTGGTGACGGGTTGCGCTTTTTCTCTGTTTTGGTGACTTTTGCCACCTGATAACGGCCTGACTGCAGAGCGGCTTTCAGGGCGTCAGCCACCGCTTCACCCGGGATATCGAATTTACCCAGTTTTTTATCACCAACCGTTACCAGACCGGCCTTGAACTCCGATCCGGCGGGGACAGCGAGGCGGGCGGCTACAGTCCAGAACTCCTGCTCATTAAAAGCCAGAATTTCCTTCTCTCGCTCACAGACGAGACGGAGCGCAACTGACTGGACACGACCGGCAGAAAGTCCATAGCGGATCTTTTTCCAGAGGAACGGCGAGAGATTGAAACCGACCAGATAATCGAGTATCGACCTCGCCTGTTGGGCATTGACTAGATCCAGAGCAATGTCACGCGGGTTTTTTACCGCGTGGAGTATCGCTTCTTTGGTAATTTCATGAAACTCAACCCGCTTGATTTTTATGCCGGGACTCTTTTTATCAAGTCCAAGTGCCGCAAGCAGATGCCAGGATATTGCCTCACCCTCACGGTCGGGGTCAGTTGCGAGGAGCAGTGTATCTGCCCCCTTAAGGGCCGCTTTAATGGCATCGAGATGTTTTTTGCTTTCCGGCAGCACATGATATTTGGGCTCGAAGCCTTTCTCAATATCGACCGACCCCTGCTTGCTCGGCAGGGCACGGACATGCCCGAACGAGGCCAGGACTTTAAAATCGGGCCCGAGGAATTTCTCTATGGTTTTCCCCTTGGCGGGGGATTCAACGATGACAAGGTTTTTCGACATGATATGGCATTTGTCCTTTTATTGGATATATTTATTGAAGCAAAAACATCTATCCCGCAACTGCGTAATGTGTGCCGGGCAGCGGCGTTACCGCTCCCTTGAGTTCGAGGTGGAGTAACATAGAGGAAACCTCACCGGCTGTCAATTCCGTTTGGGAGATGATGTCATCAATGTGCAGCGGCGATCGGGCCAGCAGTTCATAAATGGCAGCCTCTTTCGGTGTCAGGGCGAAGGTGCGCGGCGCGGGCTGAAATAACGGCGCATCAGCAGAAGCACGGGCATATTCCGGAAGCTCTTCAAGAATATCCTCCACACAATCGACCAGCTTTGCTCCCTGTTTTATGAGACGGTTACAGCCGCGACTGGTGGCAAAAGAAATATTCCCCGGCACGGCAAAAACGTCGCGGCCATGTTCGAGAGCATACTGGGCGGTAATCAGCGAACCGCTTTTTTCGGCTGCCTCAACGACCAGCACACCGCTGGAAAGTCCGCTTATAATACGGTTGCGGCGCGGAAAATTTTCGGCCAATGGCTGCGTTCCGAGCGGGAATTCCGACACCAGACAGCCCCTCTCTGCCATCAGCGCAAAGAGTGACCGGTTTTCCGGAGGGTAGATGCCATCAACGCCGCACCCCAATACACCGATGCTGCGTCCACCGGCATGAAGCGCTCCTTTGTGCGCTGCTGTGTCGACACCGCGCGCCATACCGGAAACAATACACACACCATGACTGGCGAGCGCCTCAGACAGCTTTCCGGTGGTCAATAATCCGTATGACGTTGCCCGGCGTGAACCGACGATAGCAATGGAAAGTTCATGGGAACGCAGTTCACCTTTTACATACAGAAATGGGGGAGGATCCGGAATTTCAAAGAGGGATTTGGGATAGTCGCGTGAAACATACGTTACCAGCCGTGCAGCACTGGCCTCAAGCCTGCGGCATTCATCATCGGCAAAGCGGCGCCATGCACCACTCTGTATCGCCTCGACAACCCCGGAATTCATGCCCCTTACCGTTGAGAGGGCAGAAGCAGAGGCCTTCAGGGCTGTTTCCGGGGAGTCAAATCGCTCCAGAAGTCGCCGAAACGCAACATTACCGATTCCGGGAACCGCCTTGAGACCTATCCAGTAATAATTTTCCATGTAACGACCTGTCACTCATAAAAAAGACCGGTACGAAACCGGTCTTGATTGCAGCATATTTGCCCGGTTATTTAGTCTGGCTGACGATGCGGTCACCCTTGTAGATAGCGTCAATGCTTTTGACAACCAACGCGGTGGATGTTTTATTGCCGGCGTCAAGAATAACCAGTGCACCCAACACTTCCTGCGGCAGGTTATCTATGCGCCCCTCAACATAGCGTTGGTCAATCGTCACATCCCTGACAACGTAGAGCAGATTGCCTACCGCTGCTCCCTGACTCAAGCCGAGATCAATATAGACGATATCTCCGGCCGCAATGACGGTTATGCCGCTGCGACTCTCAATGATGTACCCTTTAAGATCAGTACTGGTATTTTTTAACGATATTTCCCGACGGCGATTCTCTTTGTAGGGCTGCAGATAGGCTCCCGGGCTTATCTCCTTGAAGGACTTTGTAATGATGGCGCGAGAAGATTTTTTCTCAACATCCGTCAACTGCAACGCACCGAGAGGGACGAGCTTAAAGCCCATTTCTTCATTATTCAACGGGTGTTTAACGGCAACATCTTTGCGAAAAATCGAGAACTTGTCGCCGCCTTTGGCATTCAGATCGGCACCGATATCGGTATACAAAATATCATCAACACCGGTCACTATCCGATCATGCTGCGCCCCGACTACCAGGCCGAAAGGCCTGAAGTCTTTCTCCGCCAGGAAACCTTCAGAGCCATAGAGTGTATATGTTTTTTCGGCGGCGACATCCTGATGCACTTCAACTGGCACCGCTGCTGACGGAGCAGCGGCGGTCGGGGCGTTTTTTTGTGTGGACACGGCACCTGTCTCTGCAGGAACAAATTCCATTCTGTCAGGGAAAACGCGAACTTTCTGGCCGGGATAAATAAAATGCGGATTCGTAATCTGGCCGTTTTTTGACCACATGTTTGGCCAGTAATTCGGATCCTTAATGAACCGATCTGAGAGCCCCCAAAGCGTATCGCCCTGCTTTATGACATATGTAGTCGGCTCATCCTGACCGGCAGCAGAGGCTGCAAACGGCATGATTAATAAAACCAATAGCAGCAGTAATTTTGATTTCATGAAAATCTCCTTATGTATCTTCGGAACAGGTCAAGCTCAATTCAACGGGCATTCAGATGTTCACGAGCCTTTATCGCGGCTGTGCTGCTTGGGTATGTGGTAATAATTCTTTCAAACGATGCCGTCGCCTTGTCCTTTTCCTTCAATGCTGAAAGCGTGTACCCCAGTTTTAAAAGCGCATCCGGAGCCTTGGAGCTATTCGGATAGCTTTCGGCCACCTTCATAAAAGCTGTTTTCGCATGTGGCAGATCTGAGAGGCTATAGTGGCACTCTCCTATCCAGTACAGGGCATTGGCTGCGTAGTCACTTTGGGGATTATTTTTTAAAAATGATTCAAATGATGCTATCGCTGCTGAAAAATTGTTGGCGCTGTATAAGCCGAATGCCTTGAGGTATTCCGCAGGGGGACCGGAGTCCCTGGCTGTGGTGGGCTGCGACGGTTGGTTGACAATTTCGACTTTGGGAGTTTGCGACTGTTGCGTAAGCTTCGCAATCCTCGCCCTCAGTTCATCACCCGAACTCCGCAGGTCTCGATTTTCACCTCTCAACTGTTTTATTTCGTCGGCAAGGGACAGAAGCCGGTCATTCTGAACGTGCTGTGTACCGGCAAGTTCATTATGACGTTGTTCCGCCTTTTTAGATGACTGGATCAAAAACTCGATCTTTGCTTCGGACTCGGCCTGACGTTTCACCGCAAGGTCATTAGCGGCGCACCCGGTAAGAAAAAGTGAGAGACAAAAAAATGGCAATAACCGGTCGGCAGGCGTCATAATACCCCCAATTAACATACGTTTTTCATAATTAAAGCGATAAAGCTGACTTTGTCAAGTGAAAGGTGCCTTTTCGGTTTTATTGGCTGGCTGATTATGCTAGCATTCGCTCCCCGCACAACATCAAACCGCTTATTGAATGTAATTACTGGAACTCCCTATGCACAAACCTGAATTGCTGGCCCCGGCCGGCAACATGGAAAAACTTAAAATTGCGGTCCATTACGGTGCCGATGCCGTATATCTTGGTGGTCAGGCCTTCGGTCTCCGTAATAAGGCCGATAATTTCTCTCTGGATGAGATGCGTGCCGCTCTCGATTTCTGCCACGCGAAGAGCATAAAGGCCTATTTGACCGTCAACAGCTATCCGCGCAACGAGTCTCTCCCGGAACTGGAAGAGTATCTGACGCAGATCGCCTCACTACCATTTGACGCGTATATTGTCGCCGATCCGGGGGTGATTGATGCCGTGCGGCAGATTTCACCGGAACGTGAACTGCACCTCTCAACCCAGGCAAATACCATCAACTGGCGCTCTGCCCGGTTCTGGCAGCAGCAGGGCATCAACCGCATCAACCTCGCCCGTGAAATGACGCTCGACAATATCCTCGAGACGGTACACAACGTTGCGGGCATGGAATTCGAGGCATTCGTACATGGCGCGCTCTGCATCTCCTATTCCGGCCGCTGCCTCATCTCCAGCATGCTGACCGGACGCGACGCCAACCAGGGGGAATGTACCCACCCCTGCCGCTGGAGTTATCATCTGGTGGAGGAATCACGGCCGGGCGAATATTTCCCGGTTGAAGAGGATGAAAACGGCACCTTCATTTTCAACTCGCGCGACCTCTGCCTGCTGGAGCAGCTTCCGGCGCTGGTGACAAGCGGCGTGCACGCAATCAAAATCGAAGGGCGCATGAAAGGGATCAACTATGTGGCTTCGGTGTTGCGGGTCTACCGCCAGGCGCTTGACGAATTCCTCGACAATCCGGACGGTTGGATATGCCGCCCCGAATGGCTGGGAGAGTTGGCCAAATTGAGCCATCGCGGCTACACGACCGGTTTCCTCTTCGGTCAACCGCGCACCGTCGGTCAGGAGTACGATTCTGCCTACATCCGCAGCCACGATTTCGTCGGCATTGTTGAGGAGGTGCAGAGTGACGGGACTCTGCTGATCGATGTACGCAACCGGATCAAAACCGGTGACTTGATCGAATTCATTGGACCTGGCATGCGGAGCGACTCGATGGTTTTGGAACAATTATCTGTTCTGCCGGAGCGCGGAGCGGCAACACCGGCGGAGGCTGCCAATCCCAATTCGCTGATACTGCTGAAAGTGCCGTTTACCGTTGAAGCGGGAGATTTGCTGCGACGGGAGAAGGCTTCTACGCCAAAGTAAGAAAAAACTCAAGGGCCATAGAGCTCGGAATAAGCGGATTTAACGGATAAAAGCAGTTTTTTAAATAGAAGGAAATACCCTTATGACTGACCCAAAACTCCCACCCCAGAATCTCGATGCGGAAATGTCCATTCTCGGCGGTATTCTCATCGACAATGACGCCATCAACCGGGTGCTGGAAAGCATCGTTCCGGAAGATTTCTACCGAGAGGTGCATCGTAAGATTTTTCTCGCCATGATGCAACTGTCTGACCGGCGCGAGCCGTGCGACCTGGTAACGCTGACCGAAACCCTGAAGAAAAAGGGGGAACTTGATGAAGTCGGTGGTGCCGCCTATCTGCTCATGCTGGTCGATTACGTTCCGACGGCGGCCAATGTCACCTACTACTGCAAAATCGTCAAAGAGAAGTCGGTTAACCGCAAACTGATCACCATCGCCACCGGGATCGTCACCCGCAGCTACGAAGATCAGACCGATGTCAATGAGCTGCTCGACAAGGCCCAGAAAGATCTCTACGAAATCGGTGAGAACAAGCTGCGCCCACAGTATGTGCCGATCCAGCCGCTTATCAAGGAAGCCTTTAAAATTCTCAAATCGCTCCATGACAAGAAAGAACATATCACCGGGGTGCCGACCGGCTATATCGAGCTTGACAAGATGACCGCCGGTTTCCAGCCGGGAAACCTGATCATTATTGCTGCCAGGCCGTCGATGGGCAAAACAACTCTTGCCCTCAATATTGCCCAGCACGCCAGCGCCGAAAGCAAGAAAAAAACCGCATCGGTCATCTTCTCACTGGAGATGGGGAAGGAAGATCTGGTTATGCGCTTTCTGGCTTCTATCGCCCGTGTTGATTTGAGCAGGATGCGCACCGGCCACTTTCTGGACACTGATTGGCCCCGACTGACGAGAGCGGCGGCAGTGCTCCATGATGCCAGGATTTTCATTGATGATACTCCGGCCATCAGCGTCCTGGAGTTGCGTTCCAAAGCGCGGCGACTGAAGAGTGAACATGATATCGGGCTGATCATTGTTGATTATCTGCAACTGATGAAAGCAGGGTCAAAAATCGAGTCGCGGCAACAGGAAATTTCTGAAATTTCACAGGCCCTGAAGGCGCTGTCAAAAGAGCTCGGAATCCCGGTCGTAGCCTTGTCGCAGCTTAATCGAGAACTTGAAAAACGCGCCGACAAACGTCCGATGATGAGTGACCTGCGCGAATCGGGGGCCATTGAGCAGGATGCTGACGTGATCATGTTCGTCTACCGCGAAGCGGTGTACTGCGAGCAGTGTCGCAAACGCGACGGCTCCTGCACACAGGGCCACGACCGGACCGCTGAGCTGATTATCGGCAAGCAGCGTAACGGCGCCATCGGCACCGTAAGCCTGGCCTTCTTCGGCGAGCATACCCGCTTTGAAAACCTGAGTGACCGCAGTGAATAGCGTTTTTATCAAAGCCGTCAACTATGGAGGCCGGCGATGCCAGAGCAGATAAAAAAAGAGGCAATGGGGGCAATACTCTCTGCGTGTAACATAATCGACGAAGATGACATTACTGCTGCCCTGGAGGAGCAGGAGCGCAGCGGCGCACGCTTCGGTGAAGCGTTGATCAACCTCGGCATTGTCACGCAGGAGGATATTGACTGGGCGCTTTCCAACCAGCTTGACCTCCCCTATATTCACCTCAAAGTTGAAATGATCGACCCGGAGGCGGTGCGACTCGTTCAGGCGGCGACGGCAAGAAAATTCAACCTGATCCCGCTCATCAAAGCCGGAAACGAGCTGAGTATCGCCATTTCTGATCCGCTGAACAGGGCGGCGATAGACGCTGTCGAACAACAAACCGGTTGTCAGGTCAATGTTTCTGTAGCACTTGTTCGTGAAATCCGGGAAATGATCGCAGCCTGCTATGGAAGCAATGAAAATGAGCAGATGGGATTTGAATCAAGCGTCTTTTCCGAAAAAGCTCTTGAGACAATCAATGGCGATGTAAGCGGTGCAAAACTGCTCGATTACCTGCTGATTTTCATTCTGCAGAACCGGCTTTCATCCCTCTCCCTGCAGCCAATGGGAGAATTCGTAACCATCAGTGGCAGACGGGGTGGCATTTCACGCCCGATTGGAACAGTGGCGGGCACCTATTTTAAGGATCTCACTCTCAAGATCCTTAAGAGCAGTGGTATCCCGGTCACCGGCGGATCAAATTCCAGCGGACTGCTGACGTTCAACTACCGCTCCCATCCTATCATCTTCCAGGTTGCCACCATGGCCGGCTATGGCGGTGAGTACATGACCATCCGCCCGTTTGTAGCGTCCAGCGTTCCAGACAGGCTCACCGACCTTCATCTTCCGGAGCAACAGGAAGCTGATTTTATCCGGCTGTCCCGCATGCGGCAGGGCATCACCTTCTTTGCCTCGCGGAATACCCAGGAACGCGCGCGTTTTATTGATCTCATGCTGGAGGAGATTGATACTGACGGCAGAAACGTGATCATTCTCGGGGAAGGGCCGGGGAGAATGACAAAGCGCTTCCCGCGTATTCTTCTGCCGCGAGATGAGGCCGAACGTGCCGCAGCGGTCATGCGAGCACTGGACCATGCCCCCGACATACTTGTTATTGAAGACGCCACCGAAGGTATGCCGTTCACAGCAGCCTGCCGGGCGGCAATGAGGGGCAAACTGGTTCTCGCCGGGCTGGAAATCCGTGGAACCCGCAATGTCCTGCGCCAGCTGTTACTGTACCAACAGCAGAATTTCTTCCTCCCGGTGTTCGTCAATGGGCTGGTCTCGTTTAAGGGGATTCAGCTCCTCTGTCAGGAATGCCGGAGAGAGTATGTGCCGCCGGCTGAAGAACTTGCAGTTATGAACCTGCCTGAGAGCCCCGCATCGTTTTACCGCACTGCGGGATGTGATGCCTGTGGACACAGCGGCTTTAATGCCAGGCAGTTTCTGACCGACACCCTCGTCTTCACTGATGAATTTCTTCGGATTTTTGAACAGACCAGCGACGTCGCAGCACTGGAAAACTACCTCAGAATGATCGGCTACCACGGTCTGGGGAAAGAAGGCTTACGACTCCTGATAGCCGGGTACGTTTCGCCTGAAGAATATATTGCTTCCGTTGTTCTGTAGTTTTACCAAGGTGCAATCAAAATGAGTACGAGGCGGCGAGGAAGAATAGCGACCGAGGCGTACGTTTAGTACGTTGAGGAGCTATCGACGAAGCCAACGACGTAATCGTTTGATTGCGACTTGGTATTAGAGGGAGGAAACACATGGCACGCATTGATGCACTTTTTAATATGATGCAGGAACAGGGAGCATCCGACCTGCACCTCTCCACCGGTAATCCGCCCATATTTCGCCAGCATGGCGAGATGGTGCGCCTTAACTTCAAGTCGCTGGGGCATGATGAACTGAAATCGATTCTGTTTGAAATTCTCAGCGATAAGCAGAAAGCCCACTTTGAGGAGACCAGAGATCTCGATTTTGCCTACGAGGTCCCGGGACTGGCCCGTTTCCGGGGCAACATCATGATGCAGTATCGCGGCATTGCCGCCGTTTTCCGCATCATCCCCGCGAAGATTCTCACCGCTGACGAGTTGGGACTTCCCGAAGGCGTGCGCCGCATGACCAACTTCAAAAAGGGACTGGTACTGGTGACCGGCCCGACCGGATCGGGAAAATCAACGACTCTTGCCGGCATGATCGACCTGATCAACTCCACCCGCAAGGAGCACATCCTGACTTTTGAGGATCCGCTGGAGTTTATTCACGAAAACAAACTGTCACTCATGAACCAGCGCCAGATCGGTCAGCATACCGACAGCTTCGCTTCGGCGCTGCGGGCGGCGCTGCGGGAAGATCCGGATGTCATCATGGTAGGAGAAATGCGCGATCTGACAACGATCCAGCTCGCCATGAGTGCCGCAGAAACAGGACATCTGGTGTTCGGCACCCTGCACACCAGCACCGCCGCCAAGACGGTGGACCGGATTATCGACGTGTTCCCGACCGACCAGCAGGAGCAGGTTCGTGCCATGCTGTCCGAGTCTCTCAAAGGCGTTATCTGTCAGCAGCTGCTGAAAACCGCCGAGGGCAAAGGGCGCATTGCCGCGCTGGAAATCATGCTCGGCACCCCGGCCATCGGCAACCTTATCCGGGAAGGCAAGACCTTCCAGATCCCCTCAATCATGCAGACCGCCAAAAAAGACGGCATGCAGCTGATGGATCAGCATCTGCTTGACCTGCTGAAAACGAAAAAGGTCAACCCGGAAGAAGCGTATCGCTGCGCCGTTGACAAAAAGCAGTTTGAGCAGTATCTGACCCCGGCATAGCATCAGGAGGATGTGATGAATTTCAACCATTTTGACGAAAGCGGCAATGCGATCATGGTCGATGTCAGTGCCAAACAGCCGACTCTGCGGACCGCCATTGCTGCTGCAGAAGTGCGCCTCTCGACGAAGCTGCTTGCGGCAATCACGTCTGGCGGCGTTGCCAAAGGAGACGTACTCGGCGTTGCCCGCCTCGCCGGGATCATGGCAGCCAAACGGACACCTGATCTGATCCCGCTTTCCCACCCGCTCGCCATCCATAACGTCACGGTTGATTTCGAAATGAATGATGCGGCAGGAGTCATTTCCGTGCGCTGCACTGTTCGGGCCTTCGAACGCACCGGAGTCGAGATGGAAGCGATGACCGGGGCCAGCCTGGCAGCTTTGACCATTTACGACATGTGCAAGGGAAGTGATAAATCGATTACCATCGGCGAGATCAGACTGTTGTTCAAAGAAGGGGGGAAGAGTGGTGTGTATAAGCGGGCATCCTGACCTCTGATTACGAAGCTTGACATATCTCCGACAAAACTGGTATGGTCGCAACATTACAATTGTTGTACCGGATAGCACGTCATTGCAAGCCCCGGAAATTTTCGGGGCTTTTTTCGTACCATCAGAGCAACCAGAAAGAGGAGTTACATGCAGTTCCAAGCTTTTAATTTTCACCCCGTCATCGCAACACGTATCACAGAAGTCGGCTATATCACGCCAACACCCATCCAGCAGCAGGCAATCCCGACCGTCATGCTGGGACGCGATGTCATGGGTCTGGCCCAGACCGGCACCGGTAAAACAGCGGCGTTCGCCCTGCCTATTCTCAACCGTTTAATGGACGGCCCGCGCGGCAAGGTGCGGGCCTTGATTGTCGCACCCACCCGGGAGCTGGCTGAGCAGATTCACGAATCATTCGTAACGCTGGGGAAACAGACCCGCCTCAGAAGCGTCACCGTCTACGGCGGCGTCAATGTCAACCCGCAGATTCAGGCACTCAAGAATGGTGTTGAAATAGTGGTCGCCTGCCCGGGACGCCTGCTCGACCATATCGGCCAGGGCACCATCAACCTGTCACATCTTGAAGTGCTGGTGCTCGATGAAGCTGACCAGATGTTTGACATGGGCTTTCTCCCCGATATCCGCCGCATCCTTGGCCACATTCCCGCCAAACGCCAGACTCTGTTGTTCTCTGCCACCATGCCGCCGGACATCAATAAACTAGCCAGCGACATTCTGACTGATCCTGTCACCGTCAAGGTCGGCAATACCGCACCGCCAGTCACTGTAGCGCACGCCCTTTATCCGGTAGAGCAGCACCTGAAAACCGGACTGCTGCTGGAGCTGTTGAAACATACCGATACTGATTCCGTACTGATCTTTACCCGGACCAAACACCGCGCCAAACGCCTCGGCGAGCAGCTGGAAAAAGCCGGATACAAAGCCGCCTCACTGCAGGGCAACCTCTCCCAGAATCGCCGCCAGGCAGCCCTTGACGGTTTTCGGGACGGCACCTATCAGATCCTCGTGGCAACTGATATTGCTGCACGCGGCATCGATGTCAGCCAGATATCGCATGTGGTCAATTATGACATTCCGGACACCCCGGAGGCGTATGTGCATCGCATCGGCCGTACCGGCCGTGCGGCAAAAACCGGCGATGCCTTTACCATGGTCTGCAGCGAAGACACCATCATGGTGCGGACCATCGAGAAAAAACTGGGAACTCAGCTGGAGCGCCGCACGGTAGACGGCTTTGACTACAGCGTTCCTGCTCCGAAAAAAGACGCTGAATTTGCCCGCCCGCCACGCGAACCCCGGCCAACCCGTAAACCTGCCGAAGCAAAGAAAAGTTCCGGCCCCTCGGTCAACCCGTTCAAAACGGACCATCCCGGTAACAAGCCTTCAAGCCGTCCGCAGCAGGCACGACCCGGGGCAGCAGCGGGTCCGGCTAAAACCGTTTTTAACAGTTCGCGGCGGGGGAAATAGGGTTCCAGTTCCGCCTTGACAGGGGCTCCACGTACAAAGGAGCTCCCGGTATCTGCCGCTCCTGCCCTCACCGGAAAAAATTCTGTCAGAAATAAAAAACTTGACTTCTGCTTGACTATTCGAGTAGGGTTTCTTCCACATTAGATTGATTGCAGCAGGATACACGATAATACTTAACCATCCGTGAGGGTGGGGCGGAAAGCCTACAGGGTCTCAACGAGATAGCCGGGTTGCCGAAATATCTGACAGATATACGGTGACCCGGTTTTTTTGTGCCTTCTCCCGGTCTGTCGCTGCAATAGTAATTCCAATTCCAAATGAAGAGTGATATCAAGGCGGCGAGGATTGAGGCGACGAAGGCATACAAAAAGTATGTTGAGGAGCCGAAGACGAGCCAACGAAGAGAGCGCCTTGATTTAGGATTGGTATATAGGTACACGATAATACTAAACCATCTGCGAAGATGGGGCGGAAAGCCCACAGGGTCTCATCGAGACAGCCGGGTTGCCGAAATATCCAACTGATATCCGGCAGCCCGGCTTTTTTATTCCGGTCCCGGACCGGGGAGGTGATGCGGCATCAACAGAGCATAGAATATTGCCAACAACTAACGACGTGATTATAGAAATAACCCGTAGAAAGTTTGCACACAATGGAGAACACCGCTATTAACAAATACATAAGTAAATTATTCTTCTGCATCGGTACCGCATCAATGATGCTCGCGCTGGCACTGGCACTGGGCGGTTGCGGCAGTTCGGGCGGAACCTCGGGAACAGCATCCGGTTCAACACCGGGCGTAAGCATCGGAACCGTCGCTAAAAGCGTCTCAAGCCCTTCCGGGCAACAGATCACAGTAAACAACGTCATCTTCACTACTGCACAGAGCAGTATTACCGTAAATGGTGACCCTGCTGCCGCTGCCGTCGTGAAACCGGGCATGCAGGCGACAATTACCGGCTCAGTGGACGGCATGAACGGCTCGGCTGTCACTGTTGAAGTCGAGGGAGAACTGGAGGGAATGGTGGAACAGATCAACAGCGGCGCAGGAAGTATGGTCGTACTCGGCCAGACTGTGTTGGTAAACGCCCAGACTGTATTTGAAGGGACGAGCGGCCTCAGCTTACTCTCCGTAGGACAGATGGTTGAAGTGCACGGTTTCCCTGACGCGACCGGTGTAATCGAGGCCACACGGGTAGAAGTAAAAATGTCCTCTCGACCGAACTACGTAACTGGCCCGATCAGCAACCTCGATACCGTGGCGAAAACATTTACCATCCGTACGATCAGCGTTGACTACTCCGGCGCCAGATTGCCGCTTCAAACGCTCTCAAACGGCCAGACGGTCAAAGTCAAGGGCGCCTATACCAACGGCGTGCTGACCGCAACAAGCATCAGGGCACACCATGTTCACCTGGACCATGGACACGCCGAACTTGAAGGACTCGTCACTGACTATGATGCCGCTGCCGGGACCTTCACCCTTCACGGCCAGCCGGTGCAACTCACGTCAACAACCAGCTACAGCCACGGTGCGGCAAGTGAAATTGCAAACGGAGTAAAAGTTGAAGTAAAAGGGGACGTAATTGACGGAGTTTTTGTAGCACGCAAGATTGACGTAGAAGGCGATCATGGCCTCCCGGTTCATCCCCCGATAACTCCGGTGACACCCCCGACACCGGTGACACTGCCTGGAAGAGCCGCCTATGACGCCAACTGCGCCGGCTGTCACATACTCGGAAATTATGACATCAGCGGCTTTGCCCCGAATCTCTCCGGTAAAGGGAGTCTTGTCTCGGACAAAATTGTCGTCGGCCACAAGGGTATCAGCTTGAGCAGTCAACTGCTCACCGCTCTGGCAGCCTTCGTTAACGCCAATTAGTAACCGTTCTTCACCACAAAATCAAATAATTTACCACCTTGAGGGGATACTTAATGACTGATTTTAACTTGATACAATTGGCTGTAGGCGTTTTTTGCGGCGTGATTCTAGCAATATCAGGCGCCTTTATAGTGTATTGGCTTCTGTTCGCTAAAAAACAACTTTTTGTGCCTCAACAGAAGCCCCGGGAAGTAAAACTGTCGAATAGTCCGGTTTTCCAACCTAGCGAAGCGAGTGCCCAGCACAGCTGAATAGGTAAACAGAGCCACTCATGTCAAGAGAAGAGGGCCTTTCCTGATACTTCCGGAAAGGCCCTCTTCTGTTCTGATATGGCTGATGCTTATTGATACTTATTTTTTCCGGCGATCCAGCAATGAAATAACTTTCGGTGCGCCACCCTCCCGGCGCGCTTTCAGTAAACGCTCTTTCTCACTCTTTTCCTTCTCAAGCCGTTCTTGTTCAACCGGAGAAACAAGATCCTCCAGACGAAGCGGTGTGCCCCCCATGGTAAAATCGGCTCCTTCAAGTTGATGTTCGTCAAGAATCCAGGTAAAAACCTGCAGCGGAAAGGTGAGCACCAGAAGCGTAACCTGCCACCAGCCAGGTTTAACATCAGGGACAATATCCTCTACACGAGCGTAGAAACCGGGTTTGCTATCTACATGAATAAGTACCAGATCATTAATAGTTGCCATAAATTTACACCTTTACGCTATTGAATTGATGTCGCTCTGTTTTTCCGCCCACAGCAGCAACGGAGTTCTCAACGGTTCGCCGAGCAGGAGGGAAGCCTGTTCGATACATGCGCGCAGTTCCTGTTCTCCGGCGGCCAGAATCATGCGGGAGTCCGGCGACAGCTTCTCGTCAAGTGCGTCACAGATAAACAAAATACAGTCAGCCGGACGGACTCCCGGTTCCATGCTGCACCCATCACGGCTACCGTATGGACAGACCGGTTTCTGGGCAAAAAGTGCTGACGGAATATTTTGTCGTGCGACACATACCAGAGCATCAAATACATTTATCCGGTACTTGCCGTTCAGACAACATTGACCGCCACAGTGGCGGCAGACAGAAGCGGCATCTATTTCAGCAATGACAGCGGCAAGCTCTGCTTTCGTCTGACTATAGCGGGTCACGAGTGCAGTTAAACCGGGCTCCGCTTCGCGTGGCACGCTGCAATACAGGGTTTGCAGATGCGTAATGCCAATGTTCCACAGCTGTTGATCATCCACGGCAATTCAAGCCTTATACTTTTGGTCGTGTTTATTATTGGTTGAAGCAGTTCGTAAGCCGGGTTCTGTTCCCGGGTCGGGTTACCCCTTCCCGGGCAATGTCCATTCATCTGGGTATGCCGTTACCGACACCCTCAAGCAACCAACCCGGGGGCACGAGCGGGCCGCTCTTAACGCCCCCCTATTTGGTCTTGCTCCTGACGGGGTTTACCTGGCATCCGACGTCACCGCCGAACCCGGTGAGCTCTTACCTCACCCTTTCACCCTTACCTGCCAAGGCAGGCGGACTTCTCTCTGTGGCACTTTTCCCTGGGGTCACCCCCGCTGGACGTTATCCAGCGTCACGCCCTATGGAGCCCGGACTTTCCTCCACCGGACGAACCGGCAGCGGACATCTGAACTACTTCAACCAAACCGTTTATGCAGGAGCCGCATAGAGCCGCGATTATCGCACCTGAAAGGCGCTCCTGCTTACTGCTGCTGCAGCTTGAGAATAAGGATTCGCTGGCAATGCGGACAGGTAAGCAGTTCCTCATGCTTGTAGAGATTGTTATACAGCTGTGGCGGCAGGTGCATGTTGCACCCCATGCAATAGCCGTCACGGGCGATTGCAAGAGCCTGCCCACGGCGCTGTTCACGAAGAATGGTGAATTTTTTTACCAGGCTGGCCGGAATTCCTTTCGTTACATTTTCCCGGCGAACAATTTCCGCATCAATATTCGCCTGGACGGCATCAATTTCAGCCTGTTTTGCAGCAACCCTCTGAGCCGCGTTCTCGGCGAGTTCGTCACAGGTATTCTTTTTGGCGGCAAGGGTGCCGGAGAGTTCGTCGATCTGGCTGATCTTCTGCAGCAGACTCTCCTCAAGATCAGACACCTGTTTTTTGGCAGCGGTGATTTCACGGCCAACCGCCTGAAACTCTTTATTGGTCTTGATCTCCTTCATGTTCGTTTCGGATCTGACAATATTTTCCAGCTCGGCAGCGTGGGTGCTCTCCAAGCCGGACTTTTCCGTTTCAAGCTGAGCCAGAGTTGCTTCGTTGGCGGCAATCTCTTCCCGCGCAGCATCCACACCCTGGTTAATACCGCTCATTTCAGCCAAAAGGGCACCCTGTGCACCTTTCAGTACATCGATCTGTTGATCGACCTCCTGTAATTCTTCCAGCATCTCCAGTTTCTTTTTCAAATTTATTCTCCCCTTGCTACGAATTAGCCTTGGCAATACTCGATTATATTCGGAACGGATCGGCTTCCGCCCGACACTCTAATACGGCGCACTCTGCGTATCCGGCGGCGGCAAAAGCCCGGCCAAGCCGTTCCGCCATTGCATGCACCATGATAATTTCTGTCGGATAATGACCGGCATCAATCAAAGCCAGACCACAATCTTCGGCATCACGCGCCTCGTGATATTTTACATCACCGGTTACCAGAACATCAGCCCCCCCCCTGGCGGCATCGTGCAGCAAAGAGGCACCACTGCCGCTGCAGAGCGCCACCTTCGAGATAGTGGCATGCGGGTCTCCCACATAGCGCAGCGCCGGCGCCGAGAGAATGGTTCTTAGGCGGTCGGCATATTCAGACAGAGTCAAAGATTCAGACAAACGCCCGATCCGCCCGAGTCCACGCTGAGCACCTTTATTGATGAGGGGGTAGAGATCAAAAGCCGGCTCCTGGTAGGGATGCACCGTCAGCAGCGCCTTCACCACCCGCGACACCTCTGCGGCGGCGATCAGCAGCTCAAGGCGTTCTTCCGGTACTTTTGATAACACCCCAACCGTGCCGGAAAATGGCTCCGCACCCTCCAGCGGGGTATACGTACCGGTGCCTCCTGCGGCAAAAGAACAGTCGCGGTAATTTCCCTCAGTCGCAGCAAAGGGGAACAGTGCCGAACGCACCTGTTCAAGGTGGTCAACCGGAACAAAGGCCACCAGCTTAACCAGTTCCGCGGACGATGTAATCCTGAGCGGGACAGAATCTGAAAGTCCTATTTTACGGGCCAGCACATCATTTAATCCACCGACGGCGATATCATAATTCGTGTGCAGAGTGACTATTGATACGCCCCCCCTGATCGCCTTGTGTATGCTTGCACCATGTGGATTGGCCGCTGAAATTGACTTGAGTGGTTTAAAAATAAGGGGGTGGTGAGTGACTAGCAGTTGGCAGGATGCGGTGATGGCAGCATCAATAACGTCCGGGGACGGATCGAGGGCAACCATGACGCGGGTTACTTCGGCTCCAGGATCGCCAATCTGCAGTCCGGGATTGTCCCACGCTTCCGCCAGCTCAGGTGGAGCAATTTTATTAATGATACCAACTATATCCGCTACTTTAGGAGTTTTCATCGGCTACAATTAAAAAGAGTGCAACCTTGCGGTGTGCACTCTCGTGGTGAGGTATGATAACGGGGCGTTCCCAAATATCTGGCCGACATGCGGCGTTTATCCCTCGAATTTGAAATGGTGGGCCCACCAGGACTCGAACCTGGGACCAACCGGTTATGAGCCGGTGGCTCTAGCCAACTGAGCTATAGGCCCGTAGGGGAGTTGCATCATAGAGGAGACACACACCCCTGTCAAGCAATTTTAACCAGTTAGGCGCGTGAGAGAAAGCGGCCGTCCCGTGTATCGACTTTCACCTTTTCACCGGCCTCAAGATACGGCGGGACTCGTATTTTTAAACCGGTTTCAAGAAGTGCTTCCTTGGTTTCGGCGGTAGCAGTCGCATTTTTCATGACCGGTGGTGTTTCTGTCACCGTCAACTCAACGGTCATTGGTAAATCAACGTTCACCATCCGCCCTTCAAAAAGCCCGAGAACGACTTCAGTACCATCAAGCAGGTACAACGACAGCGGTTCAAATTCATCAGCCGGCATCTCGAACTGCTCATAGTTCTCAAGATCCATAAACACCCCGTTGCCGCCGTCGGCATAGAGGAACTGCCCTTTGTGCCGTTCAAAGTCGGCCTCATCAACCTTGTCGCCCGAGCGGAACGTTTTCTCCAATACCTGGCCGGTGATCAGATTGCGGTATTTGGTGCGTACCATGGTGTTGGCGCCACGCGCGGTGGGGGAGCTGATGGTGATATCGACGATCAGGCAGGGGGCCCCGTCAAGTTGAATGACCAGCCCTTTTTTAAAGTCGGATGTTGAAAACATGCAGATTAATTCTCCTTGGCATTGGGTGTTATTAAGCCCCCACCTTGATAAGGAGGGGGGTGGGGGTGGTTTTATTTTTTCCGATATTCCGCCGTCGGCCAGAACGGAATGCCGCCGCGCGGAGTGAACTCTCCGCGCACCGTCAGGCAGACCGGGTCAAGGAGTTTCACCAGATCATTACAGATGCGGTTGACCCCCGCTTCGTGAAACTCGCCATGCATCCGGAACGAGCCGAGATACAGCTTGAGGCTCTTGCTCTCGACACACAGCCGGTCCGGCTGATAATCAATAACAATTTTCCCGAAATCGGGCTGTCCGGTCATCGGACAGAGGCAGGTAAACTCAGGGCACTCGATATGCAGTGTTCCGACAACTCCTGCAGGATTCAACTCTACTGTGGCAAAAGGGCTCGGAAACGCCTCCAGAAGTCCGGCATCCGGTTTGTCATAGTTGTAGGTGGTCGCGCCGGAGCCAAGCGATTTCAGTTTGTTGTACAATTCCATGTGATTCATTTCCCTGATGTGTTTAAATCCAGGCGTCTCCGCCGTCGTACTCGTAATCAGCACCCTTGGTTTTAAATGAAGCTCTGTATTTTGCTTCACGGGCAAGGCGTCTCATGCGTTCGGTAGCCGTTTCTCCAAGATCGGAGAGTTTTCCACGCATTTCACGGCCAGGCGTCGGGGCAAGCAGCAGAGCGGCAGCGGCGCCGATTACGGCACCGGATACAAAAGCAATCACAGCAGCAGCGGCATTATCGTTGTTGGTAGACATGGCAGACTCCTTAATAGCATTTATGAATAATTTATTGCATTATCAGCTTGTTTTCTAGCACAACAGTCCGGCGGAATAAAAGTAAAATTTACAACACCCTTGCAAGGTGCCGACGGATCATATCTTCAAAATCGGCATCACTGCTGCCGCTGTAGACCAGTGAGGAAGCGATCTCGGAAGCGAGAATGGCGCAGAGATATTTTTGCGGCAGCTTGCCGACCCGTTGACGGTACTGAGCGGTTTCCTGGAGCATGCGCGGCAGGTGGCTCGTTATTGCCTGGCGGAACGGGGCCTGCAGACAGAGCTCGGGACGCAGCGAAAAGAAGTCGAACAGCCGCGTGTAGAGGTTATTGATATTATGGCTGATCGTTTCAGAAATCTCGCTATAGAGCAGGGTCCCGTCAGCCTCCTTATGACGCAGCAGAATAAGTCGCGCCTCATCAGCGGCCCGTTTCTCCAGGATAGTTAGCACATCACCGGCATAGCGCTCTTTATGCTCCATAAATTCACGTTCGGACAGCAGCAGGTTGGCAATAATCTCGTATGACGACGAAATGACACCGCATTTATTGGCGGAGGAGTCGCGCATCAGTGTGACGCCGCTCTTCTGCAGCTTGATCCGCGCTTCAGGAGTGATAAAGGAATTGGCTCCTTCTATGATTACCTCTGAAGAAGGCAGACCGTTTTCATCAAGAAACAGCTGCCAGTTCTGGCCATCAATCGTTTCCGGACGCCCCCCGGCCGGAATGAACAGATCCGCCTTGACCGTAAAAACCAGGTTGTTGTAGAGGCGATTGAAGTCATCAATATCGAGCCACTCCTCACCGATACCATCAGCGGTCCGCGACACTTTTCGATGCGACTCCTTCAATCCTTCCAGGCGACGGCCGGTTCGATAAATAATAAAACCGCCGAGACCGAGAAAGGACGGATCAAAAGCGTCGAGATCAGAGGAGAGGACGATGCGACGTAATGCGTCGTGACTGATGCCATTCGGATCATACAGAGCCGCTGTTCCGTCGAGAATCAGGCGAACCTGCATCCCGGGGCAACGATCAAGCATGATGCGCAGACAGTTGCCGGCAACGTCACCATTCGGGCCACCGGTCATCTTGAATGAGAATGAATCGCTGCGCATGTTGATCCCGGCAGCTTCAGCCATGGTGATTTCGGCAAAGGTAACCACGCCGGTCGAGGTAACGCCGTACTCCTTGTGGTTGATGCCGAAACGCTTGCTCGACATGATGCCGACACCGAGCATATAGCCCCGTTTTTTTGACAGTGCCGCTATCGCCTCGATCATAGCGTCGTGCATATTTTCATCAGGCCCGATTTCGATCGGCTCATCATCACAGTAGTAGTCGACAACCCTGCCGTCTCTGGCTTTACCGTTTTCGGTGATAAAAATATCAAGAAATGCGTTGGCAATACCGTACTGAAGCTTGTAGAGACGGAAGTTTTCCGCTTCACCCCCTGCCTGCTCCAGATCCGAGGCATCCAGTACGACCGCCAGTTTTGAACCCCCTTCATAGATGTCTTTGTTCTTCAGCTGCTGGGTATTCGCCAGAACATAGACTTCACGGAAGATGGTGTTGGTCGAGGTAATAAAGTCATCGGCGCTGCGGGCGATGACGGTACGCCAGCCGCCGCGGGCAATATCGGAAAAGCCGACATGGTAGCCGGCGCCGAAACGGCTGAAGAAAAAGGTGACGCGGAACGGGAGCGCTTCCGGTAGGTCAGCGGTAAATTCCCGACCCAACAGTCGCAGATACGCAGGATCAAGGCGGAAGGCGAGCGCCTGCTTTTCGACTACGAAAAAGTTCGTTTTAAGGGTGTGAGTAACCAGCAGCAGGCAGCAGCGATACACACCCCGCCTGATATCATCAAGCCAGCGATGGCCGGTATTATACCCCTCAACAGCGGCCTCTACTTCAGCAAGAGCGGCAGCGTACAGAGTCTCACGCTCTTTCAGCTCCGGTTCAAAGCGCACCCGGAACAGCCGTATGAGAAGCTGCGCCATTTCCGGATGATCATAAAAAGCGCTCTGAACAGCATCAAGGCCGAAGCGTTCAGGCTGCCCGTGGGCCAGGCTGGTGTGACAGAAAGAGACAAAGGCATTTACCAGCGCAGCGTCCTCTCCTGAGAGGCGCCCTTTCACAACATACTCGTGATATGCTTCGGATGATGTTGACAGTATCTGGGTTGTACATAATTCGCGCCTCAGACTCTCTGCCAGAGGACTCTGTGGTGAAATATCCTCACCCTTGCGGCTGATAACGAGGAAAGAACCCAGAAAGTAGGGATGCACTCCATTTGAGATAGTCAGGCAGTAGGCCCTGCGGATACCGATATCGAGACGGTTGAAAACCTCCAGCGACTGCAGGAGAAAATCTTTCTGCGGTGGATTGCCGACGCCGAACAACACTCTTGTTTCTTTGGTGCCTTCACGCTCTACCTGACCGATATCAAGAAACAGTCCGCCTGAGGAGTTGGCACTGTCAAACAGCCAGATCAGATAGGCTATCCGGGTAGGCGGCGACATCCGCATGTAGTTTTCGTTGTTCAGCCAGAGAATTTTCAGCAGCCTGTCGAGTTTTTTCAGGTCAAAACCGGGAAATGAGGAGCGCAGTTCGGTCCGCACCTTTTTTACCAGCGCCGCCGGGATATCAAGCGCGCGCTTCAGGTTAATCTCGTCATTGTGGCGACGGTCAAACTCGAAGCGCTGAATCTCAAGTTCATCATGCTGGCCCGGCATAGCGGCATTGGAGTGGGAAAACATGGCGTAGGAGATCTCCCGTTCTCCCAACTTGGTCAGGGTACCATAGAGCGAACCGGGCCGATTGCCGCAGGCGACCACCAGTCGTTTGGCGTGGTCTGTCAGGATCAGATGGCGGTTATGCTGCAGGCAGGCCATTTCCCTGGCCAGCAGCATTAAAGCGTCATCTTCATCGGCCATAGCCTGAAAGAAATAGGGACTCATATGTTCCTGAATCCAGGCGGCATTCTCCTCTGCAGCAATTCGCGCTGCCTGGGCGGTGCGACGGACGAGCGAAGTCAGGTGCATGACATTTCTCCCTTAAAATAAAAAGATAGGTACTATTTCGTCAAAGTTTCCAGTAGAATACGTTATATAACCATTGTGAATGAGTGACAAGGCAATAAATTAAGCAAGAAAGATCGCGTGCCATGCGGAAAAAACTACCTATAGGAATTCAGACATTCCGCGAAATTCGTGAAGAGGGGTATTACTATGTTGACAAAAGTAGTTTTGCTCTTTCTTTGATTGAACAGGGGAAATACTATTTTCTCTCCCGTCCCCGGCGTTTTGGTAAAAGCCTCTTTCTGGATACCCTGAAAGAGCTGTTTGAGGCCAATGAACCGCTCTTCATGGGTCTTGCCGCCCACGATGCCTGGGATTGGTCGGTAACATACCCGGTCATCAGGATCAGTTTCGGCGGCGGAGTCTTAGGTTCTCGTGCCGAGTTGGAAGATAGTCTGGACGGGCAACTCGCGTCATATGAATCAAATCCGGAAGCTTCTGCTGGTGCGTCGCTACGGCGTCGCTTTGTACATCTCATCAAGGATCTGCACCGCAAATGCGGCCAACGGGTGGTTGTGCTGGTTGACGAATATGACAAGCCGATACTTGACCGCATCGAAGATCCAGAGACCGCCCGTGAAATCCGCGAGGGCTTAAAGGATTTTTATTCCGTTATCAAGGATTCAGATGCTCATATCAAATTTGCCTTCCTTACCGGAGTCAGCAAATTTTCCAAGGTCAGTCTTTTTTCCGGATTGAACAACCTGAAGGACATTACCCTGGATGCCCGTTTCAGTGCCATCTGCGGCTACACCGACTCCGAACTTGAAACCGTCTTTGCCCCCGAACTGGAAGGACTTGATCGTGAAGAAGTCAGGCTGTGGTACAACGGCTATAATTGGCTGGGTGAGGCAGTTTACAACCCGTTTGACGTGTTGCTGCTTTTCGACCAGCGCCTGTTTCGCCCCTGGTGGTTTGAGACCGGAACACCGACTTTCCTGATAAAGCTGCTTTCGGAGCGACAGCAGTTCACCCCTGACCTTGGCCGGATTATGGCCCCTGAGTCACTGCTCTCCACTTTCGACGTCGGCAATATCCCCAGCGAGGCACTGCTGTTCCAGACCGGTTACCTCACCATCGATTCGGCGCGCTACCTTCCCGGACGCCTTGAACTCACCCTGCGCTATCCAAACAAAGAGGTGCTGGCCAGCCTGAACGACTGCCTGCTGCAGGCGTTATCGCAGGATCCGATGGTGCCTGCCCGCAATGTCAGCCGTTTGTACGATATCCTTATAGCACACGATATTCCGGCGCTGAAAGATCTGTTCCACTCGTTTTATGCCGCCATCCCGCACGACTGGTACCGCAAGAATCAGCTCGCCAACTTTGAAGGATATTACGCCAGCATCTTCTACAGCTACTTTGCCGCGCTCGGGCTGGATATTCAGGTGGAAGACAGCACCAACAAGGGGCGTATCGATATGTCGGTACGCTATAACGGTCATATCTATCTTTTTGAATTCAAGGTGGTGGAGATGACACCGGAGGGGAGAGCACTGGAGCAGTTGCTGGCAAAAGGATACGCCGAAAAATACCGGCAGTTTGGAGAACCGATCCACCTGATCGGCGTGGAGTTCAGTCGTGAGAGCAGGAATATAGTCGGCTTTGAAATGGCTGAGGGGTAGGTGTCACCAAAGCATTTCTTGACCGTATACAGTCGAGTTGGTATAGTCGCGCCCTCAATTCAATCAACCATTAAACCGGATCAACACCATGCCTGACAGACTTGGCACCATCTGTACCACGCCAAACGGCGTGGCCATACTGACTCTTACTGGAAAACACACCGTTTCTTCGCGGGATCTCCTTGAGTATCTGTATCGCCAGATTGCAATTATGGCAGGTGCGGAGGAGATCAAAGGCATCCTGGTAACCGGCTCAGAGAGCGGTTTTTGCCTCTGCTCAACTGAAGGTGCAGCATCGCCACAGAAGGCATCACACTTGTCTGACTTTGGTCAGAAAACAATGTTCAGCCTTGAAAAAATCGGCAAGCCAACCATTGCGGTTATCGAAGGGGAATGTTCCGGAGTGGGCTTGGAAATCGCCCTCTCTTGCGATTTTATCGTGGCATCTCAGCCAGCCCGTTTCGGCTTTCCCGGCATAGCGATAGGCCAGATTCCTTTTTGCGGCGGTTCTCAGCGACTTGCCCGGTTGGTGGGTAAATCAAAAACAAAAGAGCTGATCTACAGTGGTGATCTTATTGATGCCGAAGAAGCCTACCGGATCGCCCTGATAAACCGGCTCTACCCTGCTGGCGAAGCTGTAGTAAAGGCAGAGAAGCTGATCGAACATATCTGCAGCCGCAGCGCCAACGCGATCCGTATCGGCGGTGAAGTTGTTAATGCCGGGTATGATATCGACCTGCAGACCGCCTGCATGCTGGAACGGGACGCTTTTGCCCTCTGTTTTTCCAGCTTTGACCAGCGCGAAGGGATGCAGGCCTTCCTCGATAAGCGCACGCCGCATTTTAAAGGGGAATGAGCCATGAATCTGACTGGATGCAACGCTTGGGACCCTGGAATCTACCACGGTAAAATCCGTAGTTTATGAAGTTAATTTATCTTTGGGAGGGTATTAACCATGGCTGAAAGAACATTACGCGTACTTGTCGGAAAACCGGGGCTGGACGGCCATGACCGGGGTGCCAAAATAATCGCCCGCGCTTTTCGCGACGCCGGCTTTGAGGTCATCTATACCGGCCTGCACCAGACTCCAGAGCAGATCGTCTCGGCTGCCATTCAGGAAGACGTTGACTGCGTCGGCCTCTCAATTCTGTCCGGCGCTCACAACACCCTGCTCCCGAAAGTCATGCAGCTGTTCAAGGAGAAAGGGGTTGACGACATCAAGGTTTTTGGTGGCGGCGTTATCCCTGAAGACGACATCCCCGGGCTGAAAGCGGCCGGTATCTGCGAGGTTTTTACCCCCGGCACTTCCACGGAAGATATTGTCGCCTGGGTGAACGGCAACGTTCAGCCGCGAGCCTGATGCCCTACAAAAAACTCCGTATAGAAGTCGCGAACCGGGTCGCGTATATTCTGCTCGATGCCGGTTCGCGCTTTAACAAACTCTCCGTCACCACTATCCGCGAACTGAAACGTGCCTTTGCACAAATTGAGGCAGATGAATCGGCTCACGCCGTTGTTCTCAGCGGCTATCCGGGGGAGTCTTTTGCGGCGGGAGCCGATATCGGCCAGATGGTCAACTTCTCTTCCGGCGATGCCTTCCACTTTGCCGAACTCGGGCAATCGCTGTTCGACCAGATTGAATCCTGCTCCAAGCCGGTTATCTGTGCCCTGAACGGCATCACCATGGGTGGCGGCTGCGACCTCGCCATGTCGTGCGATATCCGCATTGCCTCTGAGGGGATGCGCATCGGCCATTCCGGGGCAAAGCTCGGCATCATCACCGGTTTCTGCGGGACGCACAAACTGCCTCATATCGTCGGGAAAAATTTTGCCCGGGAAATTTTCATGACGTCTGAGCCGTACAGCTCTGCTGATGCCCTGAGAATGGGGCTGGTGGACAGAGTATATGCCACTGATGATTTCTGGCCGGAGGTACTCCAGCTTGCCGAGCGGATTGCCAGCCATCCGCTGCACGCACTTTCCGCAGCAAAGCGACTCATCAACGCCGCCGAAGACATCGACCTGCGCAGCGGCTGCCTGCTCGAGCGGGAAACAGCAACTCACATCAATTCCCTTTCCTGCTAAAATCCCGCACTCTGCCATATATAACGGTAAATATCCCGCGCAGCTGCCTGTTTATCATCGTCTGTAAACGGAGGTGTCGGCAGCAGCGAATAGAGATGGTCGAGGATGAACACCTCCACTTCGGCCTGTGTCTGCTCTTTCTGCGTCCACTGCTCAAGCGGTGCCAGCAATGCCTGTATCTCACGCAGCAGGCTTTGACTGGCGACCTTAACCTTTTCTCGTTCTGCCTTGCCCAGGTCATCTCGCAGCAACATACAGAACAATGCGTATTCCTCTTCTGATAATCCTTCTTCCATAACCCGGCGCTGCTCTTCATCCAAACTGGCAGCCAGATCAACCAGTTTTGCAAACGTTGCTTCTATACTGACGCGGTCTTTCTCCCGGTTATAGTCTGCTATGATCTCTTGATAGCGTTTGTAGTAATCCATACGGAGCGGGTTGAATTTCAACATGTTTATCAGCTTCTGCTCCACAATCTCACGGATATCCTGGATAGCAGTGGCCTTGCGGCGGACCTTACGGGCGAACTCGTCGCGAAGTTTTTCAAGGTCAATATTACTCAAATCATAATATTTACTCTCTGCGGGTGGTTCTGCAACCATCGTCTGGGCGTTGATTGCTTCATTGACGATCCGATGCAACTCTTTTAGTAAGGCGGCGACATCTGCAGTATCTCTACGCTCAGTCAGTTTTTTGTAGATGGCCTCAATGTTGTCATGCCGCTCGGCATACTGCCGGGATGAAGGTTCTGTCAGCAGTCCCTTGAAGCGGATGAATACGTGCCGGGCCATAATCTCGAAACGGCGCTTTGACTCGTCGGAGGTGTAAACCGCCTCCACGGCATCAGCCAGGGCCTGGATGCGAGGGAAACCTGTTGCTCCGGCCAATCGCTTCGCGTCAAAACCGAGTGACAACAGATGCCGTTCCGTCTCCTCAATGGCATCTTTCAGTGCAACAACCCGCTCTTCTATCGGCGCAACGATCTCTTCGCCACTACCACCTTCGTCACCAAGAGCATACTGAGCCAACGCCTCCCGCAGGCTCTTCAGCATGCCGTTGTAATCCACGATCAGACCAAAGTCTTTGCCGGGGAAGCGCCGGTTTGCGCGGGCGATGGCCTGCATCAGGTTGTGCGCCTTCATCGGCTTGTCGATATAGAGGGTGGACAGGCACTCAACATCAAAGCCTGTCAGCCACATGGCACAGACAATCGCAATACGGAACGGGTGCTCCGGGTTCTTGAAGGCAGACTCTACGTCTATCCGCTTGCCGTCCGGAGTCTCGAAGCCCTGCTTCATGATTACCCGGTGGGGTATGATATCGAAGCCCCACTCTTTGAAAGCGGCTACCTCACCCTGAGCCTCACTGATGATGATCTCGATGATGGTACTTTCCAGCCAGGCTGCCTGGGCGGTGTAGCGATTCTTTTGATCAGTCAGCAACTGCCTCGTTTCGCTGTCACAGGGCACTGTCAGGGCAGCCTCACGGGCCAGAACTTCCTTTTTGACCTCCGCAAGCTTAAGCTTCCATCTCGGCATAATCAGCTTATGCATCCGGGCACAGGTGACCTTGTCGATACAGACCAGCATCGACTTACCCGATTCCCAGCTAGTGGCGGCATGTTCTACAAAATCGTTAGCAAGTTTCACCAGGCGATCATCCGCAGTAATGACTTCGTAATCCTTACCCAGCAGCTTTTCCAACAGTGCCGTCTGGTCTTGATCCAGGTCGGCCTTCTCAACCGCTTCGGCGATCTTGTCATTGAGGTCTAATCTGGCGATACCCAATTTTTCGCCCCGGTTCTCATAGACCAGCTTGACTGTGGCACCGTCTTCTTCGGAGCGCTTGAAGTCATAGCAGGAAACGTAACCGCCAAAAATACGCTTGGTCAGATTGTCATTTTTAAAAAGTGGTGTACCGGTAAAGCCGATAAAAGCGGCGTTGGGAAGAGCCAAACGCATGTTGCGGGCCAGTTTGCCGGCCTGGGTGCGGTGAGCCTCGTCAGAGATTACAATGATATCGTCGCGGCGACTATAGGGTTCCTCCGGATTCACTCCCTGGTTGAACTTGTGAATCAGGCTGAAAATATAGCGATGGTTCTCTTTGAGAAGTTTTTCCAGTTCCTTACCGGAACCTGCCCGAGGTGTCTGTTCATCGATTGCGCCGCAGCCGACAAAGGTCCGATAGATCTGGGTATCCAGATCGTTTCGATCAGTCATCAGCACAAACGTAAAGTTTCCCGGTACGCTCCGCCGCACCTTCTCCGTAAAGAAGGCCATCGAGTATGACTTGCCGGACCCTTGCGTATGCCAGAATACACCCAGTTTGCCGAGATCGGGATGGGCCGCAACGGGAAATTGGAGCATTTCAGACAGTTCACCCTTTCCCCCAGCGGGGGAGAGGGTCGGGGAGAGAGGGGAGTCAGTCGCCTGTTCCTGAGGCAGCTCGATCACCTTATACTTCAGGCGCTGCTCCGGAGGAAACTGCAGTTTCAACTTTTCTTGAAGCACAACCGAAGCCACAGCACAGTTGACGCCCATCACCTGATGGTTACGCGCTACGACCTTACGAACGGCACCTGGTTTGCTGGCATCAAACAGGATAAAGTTTTCCAGGATATCAAGCAGCCGCTCCTTGTCCAGCATGCCATTCAGCAGCACCTCGGCATCCACACTGCCCGTGTCCTTCTCATCAACACGTTTCCATTCACCAAAATGATCCCATTCGCTGGTGATGGAGCCATAGCGTGCCCGATGGCCATTACTGACAATCAGGAAGGCGTTGTGGTGGAAGGCATGAACAATGACGTGCTCATCCAGATAATCCTTCAGGTTGCCGTCAAACCCGGCACGGATGTTCTTGTAAACCGCCTTCAGTTCGATAAAAACTACCGGCAAGCCATTGACGAAGCAGACCAGATCGGCCCGGCGGTTGTAGTTGGGGGTTCGGAGGCCGGTGAGCTTTAACTCGCGTACTGCGACAAAGCGGTTATTCGGTTTTCCGTCAGTTGTACCGTTCTGAAAATCGATGACTCGTGCCTGTGCGTGGCGCAGGGTGCCGTTCGGCTCCCGGTAGCTGACCGGCACACCATCGCGGATCATCTTGTAAAAGGCTTGATTATGCTGCAGGAGGGAACGGGTGAAATCGTGATAGGTAAGAGTTGCGACCGCTGAATCAATTGCCGGGGATGGGAGGTGCGGATTCAGCGTGATCAGTGCCTGGCGCAGATCGCGCTTCAGCACCACCTCACGGGTATCGGCGCGACCAAGAAGGCTGTCCGGGCCAAAATCTTCCTGGTTCCAGGCGTAGACATTTACCCAGCCCAGCTCTTTTTCCAGATGCTCGGCAAAAGTCTTCTGAACCAGTCGATCTTCGCTGTTGATGTCGGTGATCATAGCGTAACCTTTTTCTGGTAAGCCTGATTCGGGTGATTAGGCTTGCCCGGCACTCGTGCCTGCAAGCGCCCATCCTTCAACATAGGATTAATGTAGTGGTTTCTCAAAGAATCCGGATCTCTACCTAACAATCGAGCCAATGTTCGGAGTGACAGCCATTCATTGTTGCAAAGTTCTAGAATTGTTAACTCCATAATAGACTTGGGAATTTTCCCTTTACTTCGCGCTTCCGCTGCCAGTTCCATCAATCTGCTTTCCTGTTCAGCGCTAAAATGTTCGGAGTCAGGTTCCAAATGTTCGGACCTCGCGCTCAAATGTTCGGACCCTGATTCGATTTTTTCGTAACTAGCTGTAGAAGGCTCAATTATATCAAACAATCCGGGGGTATTATTTTTCGGCCACCGATAACGTGTGCCACGTCCGTGCCCAACCTTTTCAAGCCATCCCACGCCAACAAACGCTGTCAGACGTTCGCCAATCTCCCGCGAATGCTCTTTTCGATAATGTTGAATGTCCTCATTACTGATTTCACCAAATCTGTGTGCCAACATCAGGATAACCCGCCCCAGCTCATCCAGTGTTTTGTAACTATCACCAACGACGGAACGTAGCTCACGCTCAACATCTTCGGGAATCATGCTTGATATCGGCATGAATACGCGGGTCGTCTCAAGAGTTGGATTCTCTGCAACAAACGGCATTATCCAGTGCTGCTCACGCCAGGCACGCAGTATCTTCTGGAAACCGGACCCGGCCTTCTCCCCCAGTCCCAGCATCTGGAACATCTTCTGGAGGTTTGGATTGCGGGGATCGCTTACACCGCCTTGATAAAGCTGTTCACGCGGAATTCTCAAACGCCCCGGATTTGTGAACACATAGGCGTCTTTCAGCTTGATCAGAGTAATCGGACGGGATGATTGATGATCCGCATGAACCAATGAGTTCACCAGGGCTTCCCGCAGAGCCTCGTGGACATGGGTTTCTTCAAGACGGGTGGCTTTCTTGTCCAGCTTGAATGGTGCGTCTATTCCTTCCACCAACCGGGGATACACCCGGTAGTAAAAGTTGAAAAGGTTTGGAATCCATTTGCCGTCGATAGTCAGGCGATAAGTCCAGCGTTCTTCCGGGTTGCTCGACAACTGTTCCTGATAATCAAGGTGAAAATGTGGCAGTGCATCAAGCAGGCTGCGTTCTTTTCCGAACATCAGAATGCCGGCCAGTGTAATGCCTTCAACACCTGTTCGCCGGTCGCGTCGTAACGCCCCTAAGCTCTCCAGAAAATCAGGCTCGTTCAATGCCAGAAACGGATGATCCGGATCACGGGAAGCAAAACGATTGCGATACGCGGCAAGGGAGTCGCTGTCCAGGTCGCTTAAATCAAAACCTTCCAGAATCTGGCCATCAAGCGGATCATCTCCGGCATCCCGGAGCATCTGGCGTACCTCCGTATCAATACAGCGGTAATCTCCCTCGAAGTTACGCTTGTAGCTGCCCAAGAGCAGATTGCCGTTAATGTACACTGGTCGCTGCTGACGGCTTACCTTGGGTACGTGAATGCATACAACTCTGTGCTTATCAAGCTGCAGAACAGCGACATCAGTTGCGCCACACACAGGTCGATTCAGTTTTTGAGGATTGTTGTGACCATCCCAGAATGTTTTGAGGATCGTTTCCGGTTTGCGTAAACCTTCGACAGTAAATACTCCATCTTTTTCGGCAACACCCAGCACAATGTATCCGCCATCGGTATTAGCAAAAGCAGAAACCGATTCCCACATCGAACGAGGCAAGCCGCCGTCAGCGGATTTGAATTCGATGTCCTGGTCTTCACCAAGTTGGAGGGCCTCAAGTAGTTGGTCGTTGGTCATATAAATACCTTTTGTGAACGGAATGGGCAAAGGCTACGCCGTCTTTTGCGAGTTCGGTGTAGTTGGCAGTCTTGCCGGTTACAACCCGGAGAAACTTTTTGTCGATGGCCTGCCCTTCAAAAACTAATATTTCACCTGATTTCAACGTCCTGGAACCAGAAATTTTGGGATCATATCCCAGTTTATGGAATAATTTATCAGTTCACGCCGCGTTTCATACTGAAGCGCATGATTGCTCGTCTGTGATGGAGTTGCTAGTGCATTTAACGCCCTCCCAATATTTGTGTTGGCACCGTTATTTACTGCAAAAGCAGATAGGTCCGTTGGCGACATTCCTAAAAGTGTTCGTGGACTTGAAGGCTGGCTGTATGCTGTAGAAAGGAGTCCCCCTGTTAATAGGGTGGTGCGTTCCTGTTGAATTGGGACTTGTGTTTCTTTATAATTACCTTGCAGCAAGGACTTCTCTCGTCCTTGAAGTTGTTCCATGAGTTCTTTTGAGGCGTGGCCTTCACCGGCTGGTACATCATTCTCCATTTTACAGGCTTTGTGTAGTGCAGGCCCGATGGCACTTACAAATGAATCACCGTATGGTCCAACTTTTGCTATGATAAGCTTCCCAAAATGAACGACCGCCTTCGTATTACATGGGAACTTGTTTAGCGAGGCATCAAGTGACTTCATTTGGAGTGTTGCGAGTCGGCAGTAATATGCTGCAGCCAGAACCTTTACTGCTTCTACCGATTTTGGAAAATACGCTATCACACTATCACCGGCGTATTCTGCTTGATTGCCATCAGCCCCGAAATAACGGGTTATTTCATCAACTGTAGAGAGAAACGTGTGAGCCAATTTTAGATAGGTTTGGTGAGATCTCCGCATTGTAAAAAATGTCGAACCGACCAAATCAATCTTGTATATGAAGAACTCCTTTTCTGTCCCTTCACCGCGCTTCAGAGCAGACGGAGCTTTCTCAACCATTCCACCATCTGCTTCGTCATAATACCGCTGGATGATTTCACCTATCGTCTTAGCCATAGTAGGCAACCCAGAAAAGCAGAACCAGAATTGAGACAAGGGTACAACCAGCACATTTTAGACCAATATGAAACCAGGTATGCTTATGGTCTCGAATACAGGATGTCTTTAAAACCTCGTAGGCGATCTCTCTTTTCCAGTCAGTAATATCAATCTGGCGGAGATATTCATCGAGGTTCGTAAACGAAGGCAAAAAATCTAAAGAAACGTAATATGTTCGCTTCGGCCTGAACTCACCAGAGTCAATACTTTTGAAAAGATTTTTTCGGGGATAGAGTACCATCCCGATGGCAAAGAGCGTTGTGATTCCAAGGAATATTGAAGTGACCGATATGAACTTTATCCAGCAATGTGTCTTACAGATATCGTTAACAAGTCCGAAATTGATAATCCCTACAACCAGAGTCATGATGATAGCAAGGACTTCCGCTTTGGTATCATATGCCCGGATAGTCTCTTGCGTTTCATCAAGTGCCTTTTGAAGGCACTCCAAAGTGGTTTTATCTCGTATATCTGGAACCGTTTCTGTTGTGCTCTCGACCATGGTGTTCCCAATGTTAATGTCTCTCAAATTCAGCCAGTAAATTCATTCGTCAAAGGATCTATGTATTTCGCAAGCTTTGCCTTTACTCTTTCATCAAAATCATGAGGCCGAGGAGGATTGAATGCAACGAATCTAGGTGCCTCAACAAAAGCAGCTGAGTGAAGCAGGTCGTGTTTGTCTTTAATGGCGATATCTGGTGAGGTGATGACTCCCATTTTCCGGAAGTAACTGTTCTCGTCAATATAGTTGAAAGCATTGCTGAAAGATTCAAAGGCAGATTTTGAGCAAATTACATAGCTGCTGTCCATGAGAAAATTAGTCGGTGCATTTTCTGGTTTTGCAGACAGCAGCCGAGAACAATCGTTCATGACCGGCCCAACAAAACATTCTCGTTGTGTGATGTCTACAAATTTGGACAATACACCTCGATGCACACCAATACGAACACCCTTGATGCACCTCTTCCCCTCTACATTCGCAGTTTGAAGCTTTGCCCTCAAAGATAGACCGAGTACCAAGCCAAAACCTGCAATTTCTGGCTGGAGAATCACATAAAAGCCATCTCCTGTTGAGGCGAATCCTGCAACAACTTCATCAACTGACATCGCAGATTGCCCGGTGGAGACATTCAGAAACAATTCCAGTTCCCCGTTTAAGATGACTGCTACTCGCACTTGCTCTTCAGCAGAAAGAAGCGAGAATTTTTCGACATCAACAAGAACAACTTCTGTCACAAAGCTTTGAACTTTTGCATTGTTTTCGTAAACACTCATACTGCAATCTCCCCACTCATCAATTTCGGCAGCAGAAGATCTCGGGCGGTGCGGAGTTTTTGGTTCATTTCATCGAGTTTTTCCATCTGCCCGTGCATCGAAGTGATCGTATCAAGAAAGCTGCGCAAGAGGCCTTTTGATGGCAGCAACAGCTCGCGACTGTAGGCTAAGTCTCGATTTAAGCCTGGAACAGCGACATCGGTGTTGATGAAGTGCATGCTCTTCAACGCATAGTACAGGTAAAGATCGCTGGATTCTGCATTGATGAAATAGACCGTATCAATCGGGTAAAAGTCATTGCTTGACCAAAACACGCTGCCGACATTGCCCTTCCGCCCGAGAATAATTGCAGGTCCTGATACCAATGCCTTTTCGTGTGTCCCGACAATTCCGCTTGATCCATAGACCGGGTATGGTCCTTCAACTCGAATGTCAGCTTTCAGCGCCTTACCGTAGTTCAGAGTGAGGTGTTCCCCCAACCTTTTCCTCTCCCACCCCTCCGGCACCCCATCCACAATGCGAGTATGCTCACGGCCAGGAAAGCGCAGGCGTACAAACCACTCTTGGTACACCTGACGCGCCGCATCCTCCAACAGCGCCATCCGCCGCCGGTTGTTTTCGATCAGGTCGTCGTAGGTGGAGAGGATGGAGGCGATTTCTTTTTGAATCGAAAGAGTGGGTAGTGACACAGGAAAATTAGGGAACTTTTCAAGCGGGATGCGATCCACTGTCGCGCCACTGATTACATTGCTTTCAACTGTTGCCTTCCAGTCCTGCGACAAAAAGAAATACAGCAAATATCTTCCATCTACTTGAGCTGAATCTGGACGAATCAAAGCTACTCGACGTCCCAGACATCCACGGAATCCTTCCGGTATGATTGCATAGCGATGTAGCGTCGCTTCGTATGTAAAAACAACGTCGCCCGGTTGTGGGGTTACACGGCGAGTCCACTTTGGGAATTCTTGTTCGGAAACATGGCGAATTTCTGAAAAATTAAACTGTCCATCATTCGTTATATTTTTGATTCCGAGAAAAACTGGACCATCGTCGGACTCTTTTGGTGTCGCATGTGGCCCATCATAGATACCGATGCAGTAATCCTTTATGGGGCGAGGAACCAACTGCCTCATACCCCCAACTCCTCAAAAATCTCCTGTATCCGCGCCGCCAACTCCACCGCTTCCCGGTTCAGGTCGGCCAGTTCCACATGAATATCTTTGAGGGTCTGCTCAAAGTCAAAATCATCATCCACCTCCGCTGGCGCAACCCCCACATAGCGACCAGGAGTGAGGCTCCAGTCGGCAGCCTCGATATCAGCCCGGCTGACCACCTTGCACAGCCCTGGCACCGCTGTCATCTCAGCATTGGGGAAGCGTTCCTGCAGCCAGTGAATCTGCCGGTGGAAGTAGGCAGCCAGCTTGAGCTGTTCCACCGCCAGCTTGCGTTGTTCATCCAGTTGCTTGATCAGCTTGTTGGCAGCTCGACGGTCATATAGCTCGGCTACCTTCTCGTCGCTCGCCAGATCCTGTGCCACTTGTCCACATCTGGCAGCCAGCTTGTAGAGCAGATCTACCTGTTTTACCAAGCCTCTGATTCGCTCCGCCAGCGGGTCAAAGCTTTGCCGGGCAGCGTGCTGGTCCCAATTGGTTGACGGCAGTGTCTTGTATGCTTTCTGGAAATTTAACAGAACCGAAAGAAGTGAAGTGCGGTCTGCATGATAGGCAACGAGTGCTTCCGACAACTCAGATAGCGCATCAGCCATGGACTCTTGCTCCCCCCTTTGCAAAGGGGGGCTGGGGGGGATTTGCTTTTCAGCGTCAGAGGCAAATCCCCCTAAATCCCCCTTTATCAAGGGGGACTTGAAAGCATCAGCAAATTGCTTCTGCAGCTCAGTCAGAGTATTATCGAAAGCCGCCAGCTCTACCGGAATAGCGGCGAGTTCCTCATTCAATCTGGCAAAGTATTCTCGCACCAGTCCGAGAAACCGTTCCTGCTCTCCCCGATAGAGCCAGACAATGGCAGTCAGATTGGCAAGCTGCTCCGGACTGAAGTCGTAAATTTTACGGGTAACCTTGCGGTAAATGTTGCGGGCATCCAGCATCAACACCAGATCGCGGCGTTCTTTCGGCTTCCCCTTGTCAAAGTGCCACAGCTCGCATGGCACTGTGCGGGTGTAGAAGAAGTTGGAGCGGATAGAAATCATCACATCCACATCGCCGGTCTCGACCAGCTTGCGCCGCACCTCGGCCTCGCCATGCCCGCCGCTGGACGCCTGCGAAGACATGACAAATCCGGCTCTTCCTTTCGGCCCAAGGTAGCTATGGAAATAAGAAATCCAGAGATAGTTGCCGTTGCTGACTTTCTTTGACTTATTGACCCCCGGCAGCCCGAAGGGGAGGCGGCGATCATCCTTGACCTTGTCGGCATCCACCATATCCACGTTGAACGGAGGGTTGGCCATAACAAAATCGCACTCGCCCCAGATCGGATGTACATCCTCATAGAAGGTGTTGGCCTCGCGGATATGACCTTCCAGCCCATGCACCGCCAGATTCATCTTGGCCAGTCGGATGGTGGTGCCGGTCTTTTCCTGGCCGTAGAAGGTCACCTTGTGGCCGGTGTCCTGGCCTTGATCCTCGATAAAGTGACTTGACTGCACAAACATACCGCCGGAACCGCAGGCCGGGTCAAGGATAATGCCGTGATCCGGTTCGATAACGTTGACAATGGTCTGAACCAGTGAAGGTGGGGTGAAAAATTCGCCGTTGTCCTGTGCCCCCTGCATGGCAAACTTCATCAGGAAATATTCGTAGATCCGTCCAAATACATCACCGCTGGCGTTACGAAGTGCCTCCGAATCAAAAGCTCTCAGGATATCTTCCAGCAGCTTGTCATCAAACTTGTCATACTCTTTGGGCAACTGTCCCCGCAATGGCTCAAACTCCGCCTCAATGGCATTCATCGCATCTACCAACGCGGTACCAAGGCTAACGCCGGTCGGGAGTTTCAGCAGGTAGTCATAACGACCGGTCTCCGGCAACAGCAGTGCCCGCCGCTTGATGAAGTCTCCCTTCACCAATGGACGATTGGGCATCTTTCCGGCAGCCTGCTCAGCCTTGATCTGAGCAAGAGCGGTTTCGTAGCGATTGCTGGCGTGGCGCAGAAAGATGATGCCGAGCACCGGCATACAGTATTCGCTGGATGTCAGTTTGGAGTTGGCACGGAGCTGATCTGCGGCTTCCCAGAGACTGGATTCAATTTTTTCTATGGCATGCATGGTATTTGCGGACATGGAATGGAAACTCCGGAGAAGGGAGGAATTGCTGCCCAGGTTGATAAGCACTTGGGTTATAACATTGCATGAACATTACTTCAATCAGTTCTAACATTTAAAAAAGGGGCGTCCGTTTCCGGATGCCCCAAAGGCTTGTCGCAAAACAACAAATCCTCTGTGTAACTACAGCAGCGCATCAATCGCCTGCAATCCCTCCAGTGCCCCGCAGGCCAGTGAGATATGGGGTGCCTGTATCTCCGGTTCCCGGGGGTTGATGCGAATGACCGTCGCATGCTCATGGTTCCAGCCGATCCGCTCCGATGTCGCCCGAATTGTCGGAATAGCATTCCCTGCCCCCATTTCGATCACCGCAATGCGACGGTCAGCATGTGCCGACAAAAACCGCTCAAAGGCGTGTCCCTGAATACGGGTCCGATCCGGCAGCCATGACCAATCGCCGAACATGAGAATATTGGGGCGGCTGACCTCTCCACAGTCGGGACAGCGCGGCAGTGGGTAACGGGCACGCATGCTGTTCTCATCAATGGGAATGATTTCATCATTATCCCAGATTCTGGCACTGCACGGAGTCTGACACTGCAGCCAGTGGATCGAACCATGAACTTCTTCAATCCGGTCTTCAGCATATCCGGCTTTTTGAAACTGACCATCGACGTTCGAGGTCACGACAAAGTACTGCGCCCCCTTCCGCTCAAGCCACTTCCTGATAATATGGAAACCTTCATGCGGGACGGTATCACGGTACAGGTTGGTCCGGTGACCGTAAAAGCCCCAGCCGAGCGTGGGATCCGCAGAAAAATGCTGCGGATTGGCACAGTCGACAAACGTGTACCCCAGCCGCGCGTATGCAGGGTACGCCTTCCAGAAACCGTGGTCGCCGCGAAAATCGGGCAGACCGGAATCAACACCCATTCCCGCACCGGCAGTAATGACAAAGACATCTGCTTCTCTCACGATATCGGCGGCATGTTGTATCATCGCGGTCGCTCCCGCTGCTGAATGACCGTCAGCAGATAGTTAATCCCGAAGACCAGCACCAGCAGGATCAACGACAGGGCAATAGCGACATCAAAGTTCCCTTTGCCGGTTTCCATGACGGTTGCCGTGGTCAGCACCCTCGTCTGGCCTTTAATATTGCCGCCGACCATGATTGAAGCCCCCACCTCGGAAATAACACCGCCAAACCCGGCCATAACCGCAGCCAGAAGCGGCAGACGAGCCTCCCGGACAAGTATCCAGACCGTCTGAATACGGGTTGCCCCCAGCGCACGCACCTGAAGTTTGAGATTGGCAGGCAGATTCTGGATTGAAGCGATGGTAATACCGGCCACCAGCGGTGTGGCAATGACCGTCTGGGCCAGTATCATGGCGGTCGGCGTATAGAGGATTTCCAGAAATCCAAACGGGCCGCTCCGCCAGAGCAGCAAGGTCACAAACAGGCCGACAACAACCGGCGGCAGGCCCATACCGGTGTTGACCAGACTGATAACAAAACGCCGACCGGGAAAATCAGCAAGCGCCAGCACAACTCCCGAAGAAATTCCTATCAGCAGACTGACTAGCGTAGCACTGCACGATATCCCGAGTGACAGCAGGGTAACCGCCAGCACCTCGCGGTCAAGCGAGAAAATCAGCGTAAGCGCCATGCGCATGCCGTCGAGAATCAGTTCCATCAAAGCCCTCCACAAATTACACCTTCTGACTTTTTAGATTCAAATCCCCTTATACCTTCAAGAGGGCAGCGGGGCAAGTTTAAATAGCTCAATGCTCCTTGACATGACGGAGGTGGCGTGGTATTTCAGCTACGCAATTACGCTGTTTGTTGTCTGACAATTGAATAACAGATTATGGTGCCCGCAAGGGCTTGATAGGGAAGTGAGGTGTACTTCCGGTTTCATTTCGATATGGAATTGGCACGACTCCTCCGCGGACCCGCCGCTGTAAGCGAGGACAAAGGGCAATATGTCACTGGTTGAAAAAACCGGGAAGGCGCCTGGAGGAAGAATCGCGAGCCAGAAGACCTGCCATGATTTCAGCACTCAACTATTCCCCCTGGTAAGGGGAGAGTCACTCATTATCAGACTTTGAATACGAAAAGTCCGTATACTGCTCTTGCAGGTACGGACTTTTTTTGTTGTATCAAAGCTAATCCCCCCTGCCCCTTTATGCCCCAGAGGGTACCTTTAAAAAGTGGGGTTCTAAAACCTCCCCCTTTGCAAAGGGGGATTGAGGGGGATTTGCTTTCAGGAGATTATCATGCACATTATGGAAGGTTTTTTACCGGTCACACATGCCCTCGGTTGGAGCGTGGCTTCAGCGCCGTTTGTTGCGTATGGTCTGTACACCATAAACAGGAGAATCAAGGAAAAACCGGAGCAAAGGATACTGCTTGGCGTTGCCGCCGCTTTTACCTTTGTCCTCTCTGCACTGAAATTGCCTTCCGTCACCGGCAGCAGTTCTCATCCGACCGGTACCGGTCTGGGTGCTATTCTGTTCGGCCCCTCTGCCATGGCACCGATCGGCATGGTCGTGCTGTTGTTTCAGGCACTTTTACTCGCCCATGGCGGCTTGACCACGCTCGGTGCCAACATCTTCTCCATGGCGGTTGTCGGCCCCTTTGCAGCGGCAGCTATGTATCGGCTTGCCAAAGCAGCAAAAGTGCCGTTCGGACCTTCAATCTTCCTCGCCGCCTCACTTGCAAACCTCCTCACCTACGTCACCACCTCGGCCCAGCTGGCGTTTGCCTTTCCTGACCCGACCGGTGGTTTTGTCGCCTCATTTGTCAAATTTGCCACCATTTTTGCCATAACCCAGATTCCCCTGGCAATCAGCGAGGGACTCCTGACAGTGGTTGTCATGAACGCTCTGGCACGCTTCAACGCCCCGGAACTCCAGGAGATGAATGTGACTCCGGTGTTGGAGGTAAAGGCATGAAACGCTATCAGAACCTGGTGATGATACTTGCAGTCGTGGCCCTGGTGGCTCTGCCGCTCTGGATGGTCAAAAAACCTGCGCCCGGCGCTGATGGCAGGGAAATTACGGTTTTTGCAGGGAGTGACGACACGGCGAAAAATCTTGTTGGTGTCATATCGCCCGACTACAAACCATGGTTCAAATCACCGGTGGAACCGCCGGGCGGAGAAATAACTTCTCTGCTCTTTGCCTTGCAGGCGGCTTTGGGAGCCGGTTTTATCGGCTATTGGTACGGTTGTTCCACAACCCGTGCAAAACAAAAACAGGCACTTCAAAAAGAAGCCCGGTGCTGACCGAACAGTCCGCCTATACAAACCGATGGCGGCGGGTATGCCCGCTTGCGAAAGGGTTGTTCTCCCTCTGCGGCATGATTGCCGCCTTTGCCGCAGGTTCACCGCGCACCGCCCTGCTGGTAGCCTGCCTCCTCTCTGCAGCAACGATTTTAGGAGCCGGTGTCGCCGTCACACACTATCTGCGGGTTGCGTTTCCGCCACTCCTTTTTCTCGCCGCCAGCACACTTTCACTGCTGGTTTCCCTCGACTTCGGTACCTCTCAAACCGGAGTATCGCTCCACCTTGCCGGAGCTGATTTTCCCCCTGTTGCCGCTGTCTGCAGCCGCTCACTGGCCTGCCTGGCCGCCCTGCTCTTTCTTGCCCTGACCACCCCGCTCTCGGACTGTATTTCTCTGCTGCGGCGCTGCAAGGTACCGGAAACCCTGCTCGACCTGATGACTCTCTGCTACCGGACCCTCTTTGTACTGTCGGAAGCGATCCACGACACCATGACCGCCCAGTCTGCCCGACTCGGCTATACAACCGTGACGGTCTCAATACGTTCGCTCGGCGGCCTCATTTCCAACCTGATTGTCCAGGTCTGGCGGCGCAGCCATGCACTGCATCATGCCGCCCAGGCACGGGGTAATGACGGCACTCTCCGCTTTCTTGAAAACAGCTACACCAACTCACGACTCAGTACAGCCATCGCTCTTGCCTCGGGCGGTATGATGATTGCGTTTACAGCCATACTGCCATGAGCGACGCTATCCTGACACTGCAGCATGTCTCCTATCGCTACCCTGACGGCACACTCGCCCTTGACAACTGTTCTCTGAAGGTCCAACGCGGATCGCGTACCGCCGTGCTTGGCGCAAACGGCGCCGGCAAGACGACCCTGTTTCTCCATCTGAACGGAATCCTCCGTCCTACCACCGGTCAGGTTCTCTGCGGCGGCGCTCCGTTTGACTACAGTCGCACCGGCATGCGGAGACTCCGCAGCCTGGTCGGACTTGTCTTCCAGAACCCGGACAATCAGCTGTTTTCGGCCAGCGTACAGGAAGATGTCTCTTTTGGACCGATGAATATGGGACTGGAAGTGGGAGAAGTACGGAAACGGGTAGAAGAGTCTCTGCTGGCCGTAGGTATGGCGGAATCTGCCGACAGGCCGGTCCACAATCTCAGTTACGGCCAGAAAAAACGGGTCTGCATCGCCGGCGTCCTTGCGATGAAACCGGATATTCTTGTCCTTGACGAGCCGATGGCGGGCCTGGATGCCGCCATGCAGGAAGAACTGATGACCGTTCTCAACCGGTTGCACAGTGCAGGTATGACCATTATCATTGCCACTCATGACCTTGATTTTGCCTACGGATGGGCCGATGACGGCATCGTCATGAAAGCGGGACGGCTCCTGGCTGCAGGAGCCGCGACGGAGATTCTTCTCCGTGATGAGGTACAGAGCGCGCTCGGCGGCGCCCCGCTTGTCGCTGAGATTTCCCGGCGTCTACTCTTGCTTGGCGTCGATCTTCGTGATAATGAATATATACCGCGCAGTAAGGGCGAATTACTGCAGGCAATTACGGCACAGGCAAAACAGGAGAACACGCCATGATCATCGTTACCGGAGGGGCAGGTCTAATCGGCAGCGCCGTCGTTCAGCGCCTGAATGAGAGCGGCAGGGAAGACATTCTGATTGTGGATCACCTTGGCCACACGGATAAATGGCGCAACCTGGCGCCGCTCCGTTTTATGGATTATCTGGAAAAAGATGCCTTTGAGCGGATGCTCGATGCCGGTTCCTTGGCCGGGCGACTTGCGGGCCACCGCGGACTTGACGCGGTCATTCACCTCGGCGCCTGTTCGGCCACTACCGAACCGGACGCCACCTATCTGGTCAAAAACAACTTTGAATACTCACGCAAACTGGCACTGACAACGCTGGCAGCCGAAGCCCGCTTCATCTACGCCTCCAGCGCAGCGACATACGGGGACGGGGAAAACGGTTTTGTCGATGATGACCATCAACTGCCGCTTCTCAGGCCCATGAACATGTACGGCTACTCAAAACAGCTCTTTGACCTCTGGGCACTGCGTCAGGGCCTGCTCAGCGAAATTGTCGGCATAAAATACTTCAACGTCTATGGTCCCAACGAGCAGCACAAAGGTGATATGCGTTCGCTCGTCCTCAAGGCGTATGAGCAGATCAGCGCAACCGGAACGCTCCGGCTGTTCAAGTCGTATCGCCCCGAATATGGCGATGGCGAACAGCTGCGTGACTTTGTGTACGTTAAAGACGCTGCAGCCATGACGCTTCATTTTCTTCAGGCAACCGACGCTAACGGCATATTCAACGTCGGCGGCGGCTCGACCGTCAGCTGGAACCGACTTGCCGCTGCTGTGTTCAGCGCCATGGCAAAACCGCTCAACATCGAATATATCGACATGCCGGAAGCGCTTCGCGCCACCTACCAGTACCTCACCTGCGCTGAGACGGCAAAGATCCGTGCCGCAGGGTACGGCACGCCGGTCATGACAGTTGAAGATGCGGTCAGTGATTACATCAGGAACTATCTGGTGCCGGGGAAACGACTGGGCGATTGAGGAGAGTATGCGATGAAACCAGCTGATAAATATTTAAAAATTGTCGAGTGGTCGGAAGAAGATGCGTGCTACATAGGGACCTGCCCTGGACTGATTCTTGGCGGCGTTCACGGCACCAACGAAGCAAAAGTGTATGAAGAATTGTGTCAGGCAGTATCAGAGGCGGTTGAACTGTATCTGACTGACGGCAAGCCTCTTCCTGCAGCCACAGCCAATAGACATTATTCAGGACGGTTTGTTCTGCGCGTCGGAGCGGAACTGCATAAAGAGGTATCAATCAGAGCGGCGCGTGTTGGTGAAAGCCTGAACAGTTATTGCCAGAAGATTCTTCAGAATGCCGTTAATTGAGAACATACGAGAGGAACAATAATGGAGTGTCAAAGACGATTTACAAGGGCGCAGGGGCATTCAGCCAGCTGTATTCTGGTGAAACCGGATGGTGATTCTTATCAGGCGACGTTAGAGAACATCTCTATCGGCGGCGCTTTGATCAAAATGGATGAAGGTGCTCCGAACAGCCTGAATGCAGGTGACCAGTGTACCGTAACATTATGTAACAGCAGTGGTCCGCTGGCATCAGAGTACACCTGTCAAATCGTCTGGTGTGACCTTGGGCGTCTGGGTATCCAATTCATCACTCAATAAGTACCTCCGGGTAACTCACCAAACTATTACAGGTATCCCATGTCCCTTGCAGAACTGGTAGTAGCAGGCAACATCCGCGCCGCCGCACGACTGATGCGCGACATCGATGATGGTCGTCCTCAGGCGGTTGAAGAGCTGAAACAGCTCTATCCTCATACCGGCAACGCCTTTATCGTCGGCATTACCGGCCCGCCGGGAGCAGGAAAATCGACGCTTGTCGATCAACTGACCGCCGCGTTCCGCGTGCGGGGTAAAAAAGTAGGCGTCGTTGCAATCGACCCGACCAGCCCTTTCACCGGTGGCGCGATCCTTGGCGACCGCATCCGCATGAACCGGCATTCCTGCGACGAAGGGGTGTTCATCCGCAGCCTGGCAACCCGGGGCGCACTGGGCGGGCTTTCCCGCTCGACTTCCGATGTCGCCCTGGTCATGGATGCTCTCGGCATGGATATTGTTATCATCGAAACGGTTGGTGTCGGCCAGGACGAGGTCGATATCGTTAAAGAAGCGCACACGACCTGCGTTGTGATGGTCCCGGGGCTCGGTGACGATATTCAGGCGATTAAAGCCGGAATCCTGGAAATCGGCGATATTTTTGTCGTCAACAAGGCTGACCGTGAGGGTGCCGACCGGACCGCACGCGAATTAAGCACTATGCTGGACATGCGCCATTCCGTGGCAGACGGCTGGAATCCGCGGGTTATGAAGACCGAGGCGCAGCGGGGAACCGGTATTGAAGAGCTTATCGAAGAAATCCTCTCCCACCGGACTTTTTTCCAAACGAGCGGTGCCGTTACCGATTTTCTCAAAAACCGCAGTAAACGTCATTTTATCAGTATCCTGCGGGACACGCTGCTCAATAAAGCTCTCGTCTATATGGCAGAGGACCATTATCTTGACAGGATTGTGAGTGAGATGAATGCCCGCCGCATTGACCCGTATTCAGCGGTAGAAGAAGTTTTATCAAAAATAATGCCGGAGAGAAAAGATGTTTAGGCGTTGAATTTTTCCCGAATTGCTCTATACTCCGACTGTAAGAATATGTGATTTTTTTACTGGAGGCACTCATGCCGCTGACCGGAATTGCCCTGATAATCATAGCCGTTGCAATTTGCATACTGGTACTGACGCTGGTTCCGACTCTCCTCACCATCAAGCGCACTGCCGCTTCTGTGGGAGAGTTGGCCGATATGGTTAAAGGGGAGTTGCGACCGACTCTGCATGAACTGACCGGCGTACTCGCGGAGTTGAAAACCGTTGGCGGCGGCGTTGCCGAACACACCGACGATGTCAAACGTTTCATGTCGGCACTCGGCGAAACCGGCGGTAATATCCACACTATTAACCGTGCGGTCAATGTCGTCAGCAGCGTTGTGAACACCTCTTCGGCGTGGACAACCGGCGCCAGGGTGGCAGGAAAATACTTGCTGGATCAGTATCTAAAAAAAAGAGGAGGGAAGTAATCATGTCTGACAATTGTGAAGTATCAGCGGGAACAGTTTTGGTATCATTTGTAGCGGGAGCAGCCATAGGAGCAGGCTTGGCTCTGTTGTACGCACCTAAAAGCGGTCGTGAAATGCGTGAGGATATCCTTGATCTGACTGAAGATGCCGTTGATAAAATCAAGGAATACGCCAAAGAGGCTCAGGAAAAAATCAAAACCGCCGTCGAAGACGGCAAAGAAACCTTCACAGATAAAAAATCTGTTCTGGCCGCCGCTATTGAGGCCGGTCGCGAAGCGATGCAGAGGGAGCGCACGTCGGCGTAGCAGCAATCAACCTACAGCTAAAAAGCCCACGAACGTTTGTGGGCTTTTTAGTATCCATATCCACTCTCAAACAGGGTATTTGTCAGCAAAAGCCCAGCCTTCAAGCGTTTTCGCATCATTGACTTTCAACAGTGCTTCCGTTATACTTCCACTCCCTATGAAACGGCATACCGTCAGTACATATGTTTTTGTGGTTCTTGCCGCCCTGATCTACGCGTTACCAACAGTGGCCATGGAGCCGATGCAGCCTCTGCTGGCCGAACTGATCCGGCCAAATGCACTGCTTCCGGAAGTGACGGAAGCACCTGCGCTTGCCCCTATTAGCGGCCAGAGCCCGATAGGCCCAGAGGCAGTGGCAGTTCTCCCCCCGATTTTTTCACTTGAAGAGTTGAGTGCGCGTGGTGAAGATGATGGAGAACTCGACCTGCCGGATTCCGACCTGCCGATTTCCGATATTCCCTTGACACTTAACAGCAAAGTTGAATATTTCCTCTACTACTTTCAGACAAGCGGCAGAGTACCTTTCTCAAAATGGCTATCGCGCTCGACCCGCTATATTCCAATGATGAAGGATATTCTGAAGCGCGAAGGCATGCCGGAAGACCTCGTGTATGTTGCCATGATAGAGAGCGGCTTCCAGATGCACGCCCAGTCCTGGGCCAATGCTGTCGGCCCGTGGCAGTTCATTTCCGAAACCGGGCGACGCTATGACCTGCGCATTGACCAGTGGATTGATGAACGCAAAGATCCGGTCAAGGCGACCACCGCTGCGGCATTGTACCTGAAGGAACTGTACGGAATGTTCAACGGTGACTGGTACCTGGCAGCCGCGGGCTACAATGCCGGAGAGAATAAAATCCTGCGGGCCATCGGCATGTACAACACCAGTGACTTCTGGGAAATATCCCGTGGTTCCTATCTGAAACCGGAAACGAAGGAGTACGTCCCCAAACTGTTAGCGGCGGCCATCATTGCCAAAGATCCCGCCCGTTACGGCTTCACCGACATCGCCTATCTGACACCGATCGAGTATGATACAACGGTAATACCTTCGCGCACCAACCTCGACCTGGCGGCAAAGCTGAGCGGGACCACCTACGAAGCGCTCAAGGAGTTGAATCCCGACCTGCGTCACTGGTGCACTCCACCCAACTATCCGGATTATCTACTCAAAATACCCAAAGGGAGCAAACAGCAATTTGAAGCTGATTATGCAAAAGTGCCGGAAGGTCAGCGCTTTACCGAACGGGTTCTCTACAGCCGCTATCAGGTCCGCAGGAAAGATTCTCTTAAAAGCGTGGCGAGGCGCTTCAACACCTCACCCGCGACGCTGGCTGAGCTTAACGGCCTGAATGCAAAGAGTCGTATTGCCGGAAAATCGCTGCTTGTGCCGGTCAAACAGACCGTCGATTTCAGCCATGAAGGGCGTGTGGCTAAATCGGCAGCTGCGAAGGGGGGGTATGCTAAATATTACACGATAAAAAGTGGCGATACTCTTGCTGCATTGTCCAAACGCTTCAATGTTTCGACAAAAGTGCTTTCCTCCTGGAACGACCTGAAAGCAAAAATTGCCCTCAAACCGGGTCGGCGCATAATTATTGCAAAGTTTACCGAAAAGAACGGCGAACTGATCCCCGCCGCAACAAAAAGCTGACGCCGTTATCTCAAGTTTCCCTATAATGAAAGGAATTACCGATGTATAACCTCTTGATCTCTGCGACTGCCTCAATCGCCGTGCTGCTGATATTGATTTTTGTCCTCAAGCTTGCCTGGTGGGGGTCACTGATAGTCGCCTTTATCGTTTTCGGCATCGTGTTTGTCCTGTTTTCAAAAATCACCATGAAGAAAGTCATGGCTTCGATTGAAACAGCCGGCAAGGACCTGCAGGCGCAGCCGCCCCGCTTTGAAAAAGCGATCCGTGAGCTGAAAGATGCGCTCCAGTACAGCAAATGGCAGTTTTATGTCGAAGGGCAGATCGAGTCGCAGATCGGCATGATCTACTATATGAAGCGAGACTTTTCGAATGCCTTCCCGCATCTGGAGAAGTCGTTCTTTAAAAACTGGGCAGCCACTGCCATGCTCGCCGTTTCTTACATGAAACGCCAGAAGAAGGACAAGATGATCAGCACCTTTGAAAAAGCGGTGCAGTGGAACGGCAAAGAATCACTGCTCTGGGCACTCTATGCCTATTGTATGAATGAGAGCGGGGAAGCCGATAAAGCGAGGGAAATCCTGACCAAGGGGCTCAAAAAGAACCCGGGGGATGAAAAATTGCAGGACCTGCTGCAATCCCTGCAGAATGGCAAAAAAATGAATATGCGCGCCTATGGGGACCTCTGGTTTCAGTTCCACCTGGAAAGTCTCGGCGCTCTTCAGAAGTACCAGATGGCATCGATGGGCGGCCGCATGCAACGGCGTATGAGCGGCAGAAGATAAAAAAAGGACTCCATTGAGGAGTCCTTTTTTTTATCTATCAAGAACGCTTTCGCAGAGATTTCAGAATTTTATAGAATCCGCGCGGCGTCGAATCAAAGAGTGCAACCGGACAGCCGAGCCGATGTTCAAGTTCCACAAGCGAGACATCATCGAGAAAGACCCCTGCACCCTCCTTAACCATCACATCAGGCACTAGAAGAGCTGCGCCGATTTCATGTCCCGCCAGCGCTGCGATGATGTCATTGCCGGAGACCAGACCGCTGACGGTAACCGGCGCTCCAAAAAGAAGATTCTCTACGGCACACGCCACCAGTTCCAGACCGGTTTTCTCACCCAGCTTATCCATAAAATCACTTACAAAGGGCAATGCTGAAACGCCGGTAACAACTGTTGCCCGGAATGTTCCGACAGGCGTGGCACGGCGCACCACCTGTGCCGCCTCCTTCATGAACAGCGGCACCATGCCGACGCCGTTTTCCAACTGCGGGAAATCACCATACTCCTTGATGGGGGGAAAAGGCAGCTTCGCTTTAAGAAAGAATTCATCCGCCAGAAAGAGAAACGGCTCTCCCAGCTTCCTGCGGAGGGCTTCAGAGCGCGGCTGCCACTCCGTTATGAAGTGCCGGGCGTATTCGGCATCTACCGGAGTCAGCGTTGGTAGTTTACTGCGATGGGCAGTAAGCCCCAGAGGCACAACTGCCAGCGACTGTACCGTGGGGAAGAGTGCGGCAAGATCAGCCACCGTACGCTGCAGCTCTTCGCCGTCATTCAACCCCGGGCAGAGCACCACCTGCGTGTGCATGACAATGCGCGCGGTGGCCAGCTTGTGCAGCTGATCCAGAATGGGAGGAATGCCTGATTTACCAAGCAATCTCTCACGAAGAAGAGGATTTGTTGCATGCACTGAAATATAGAGCGGCGAAAGGCGTTGTTCGGTGATGCGCTGCAGGGCGGAGCGGGAAAGATTGGCGAGCGTGACGTAATTGCCGTTTAAAAAAGAGAGACGATAATCTTCATCTTTAACGTACAGCGGCTTACGCAGACCTCTGGGGAGTTGATGGACGAAACAGAAGATGCAGTTGTTGGCACAGCGGGCGGGATCCGGGGCGATGAACGTCAAACCGAGCGACTCACCTTCATCTCGTTCAACCTCCAGTTCCCACAGATCACCGTTCGGTTTTTCAATCTCCAGCAATAATTCTTCTTCGGAAGCGGTGTAGTAGCTGTAATCAATCAGATCGCGCAAATACCGGCCATTAACCGCTAATAACCGGTCTCCTGCCACAACTTCCAGTTCATCGGCAAGCGATCCGGGTGTGACACAATCAATCAGAAGTCCTGCCATTTCGTTACTGATGGAGCCGGAAAGTACCATCGGCAGAGGTTATGGTAGCGATGGCGTGTTTATAAATGAGCATGTCGCCGCCGGAATCAAGCAGCACTGAAAAGTTATCAAATGACTTGACAAACCTTCCAGTCGGTCGCCCGACATCATGATAACGGCCACCCGCACCCGCTCCTTACGCGCCTGGTTGAGATACTGGTCCTGAATATTGAATGGTGCTTTGGACATGACGTTACGCCTCCTGTTGCTCAAAAAATTCAATTGCATGCCTGATTATGGTACCAGAGTTATCAGGATATTCAAACCACAATATGTCAGGATCGGCCTTGAACCAGGTCAGTTGCCGCTTGGCGTAATGCCGGGTATTGCGCTTGATCAGCCGGCAGGCCTCTTCGACAGAAAGCTCGCCAGAGAGACAGGCGGCAGCTTCCTTGTAGCCGATTGAGCGCATCGCTTTGAGGTTGCAGTCAAATCCGGCTGCAACAAGCCCGCGCACCTCAGCCATCAAACCAGCCGCAAGCATCTGCTCAACGCGCTCTTCTATCCGTTCGTACAGCAGCGCTCTGTCAACCGAGATGCCGATCTGCAGCGTGTCATAGCGACGCCCGGCAAACGCATGTTCCCGCTGATAGCGGGAAAGCGGGATGCCGGTCAGCCGGTACACTTCGAGGGCCCGGATGACCCGCAGCAGATTATTCGGGTGGAGTGTCGCCGCCAGTTCAGGGTCAACGAGGCGGAGCTGTTCCAGCATCGCCCCGTTACCCGCCTCCGCCGCTTCATCCTGCAGCGCCTGGCGCAGCGCTCCCGCACCGCCCGGTGAATCGACAAGCCCATGTACCAGAGCTCTGATATAGAGGCCGGTACCGCCGACAACGATGACCCGTTTACCGCGACTGACAATATCCCGGATGGCAGCATCGGCGGCAGCAGCGAAATCGGCGGCAGAAAACGGCTGATCAGGTTCGATGATATCAATCAGATGATGGCGAATCTCGCTTTGCTGCCCGGGGGAAGGTTTGGCGGTCCCGATATCCAGCCTGCGATACACCTGCATCGAGTCAGCGTTGACGATCTCGGCATCAAGGGTGTGCGCAAGCTCGAGCGCAAGAGCACTTTTTCCGGAGGCGGTCGGGCCGCAGATGATGATGATTTTTGAGTGGATTTGATGTGACTTCATCTGCTGTTTTTCCTGGAATGCCAATATATTGCTTCTACTACAAACATTTCACCCCTTCACACCCCGCTTAGCCACTTCCACAGCGGCATAATGCTGATCACACCCGCTTCAGTCGTCACCGTCTCCTCCACATCCGCAGTTAACAGCAACGCTTCCTGCACACCAAGCCCCTGCATCCCTTCAACCAGACCATGCAACTCCCGATTTCTGGTACTCACATTCGTAATATCGTAGGCCACATTGATCAAACGCGGTGACTCACCGTCCGGCAGCACAAAATCAATTTCCTGTTTTTGCCTGCCATAGCAGATGTTCTGCACCCGCCGACGTAACTGTAGAAAGACAATATTTTCGAAGATCCTGCCGATATCGGCTCCGGTTGCCAGATCAACCACCCCTTTCAGGGCGTGATCAATGGCATACAGCTTACGAGGATTACGCATGACCTCACGTTGGGAGGAAGAATTAACCGGCACAAGAAAAAGTGCATAGGCGTCTTCCAGATACGAGATATAGTCAAAAAGGGTATTCCTGGAAAGCTGGACCCCCTGTGAACGGAAGTCGTTGTATAGCTTCGAGAGACTCAGCGGATTGGATATATTGGAGAAGCACTGCTTGATGAGTGATTTGAGCAGAAAAAGATTGCCGACGTTGTGGCGGTCAGCGACGTCGCGATACATGATCATCTGCAGGTATTCGTGCAGTATCTGCTTTGCACGCAGGTCGTCCACCCCCGCTGTTTCTGGAAATCCGCCGGTGCGGCAGTACTCGGCAAAGGCATTTTTTATTACCGAGACGCTGCGCGATGAATGCCCCGTCTTGATAGTGCGGAAGCGGAGGTATTCACTGAACGAGAGTGGAAACACCTCAAAGGGGATAGTGCGCCCTCGCAGGGACGTTGCAATTTCACGGCTCAACAGTTTGGCTGAAGAACCGGTGACGAATACGGAGCAGTTTTCCGTATCATCCAGACGACGCACAAAACGCTCCCATTCCGGTGCATTCTGGATTTCATCAAAGAAGAAATATACCCGCCGGTCACGATTGTGCGGATACAGTTCATAGTAGGAGTCGAGAAATTCCGCCAGATCATGTGGAGTCAACGGAAAGAGTCTATCATCTTCAAGGTTTATATAGACCAAGGCATCGGCGGGAGCCGTCTGGTGCAGCTGATGTATCAGAGAGTAAAGAATGCTGGTTTTGCCGCTGCGACGGACACCAATCAGTGAAATTATCTTGCCGGAATCAAGGGGGACGTCAATGTCACGTGGCACTACACGGGAGTAATCGCGTTCCTGAGAATCGGTTATGATTTGTTTCCATGGCTTCATTTATACCTCCTGTAAGGTATAAAATAATAGTTATTTGTCTTAATGTAAAGAGATATAACTACGCAACGTCATGTCCGCTTGAAAATCTTCTGCAGCTCGGCCAGCGTCACCACATGCGAAACCGGTCGGCCATGCGGACAACTGGCGGCGAAATCGGTCTGATCCATCTGCTGCAGCAGCTCCTTTATCTGCCGGTTGTCAAGCAGATGGACACCGCGAATAACGGAGTGGCAGGCAATACGGGAGAGGAGGCCGTCCAGAGCGTCAGTAAATGCGGCGCTGGTACCGAAACTCATCAGGTCGGCGAGTATATCGCGGATGAGAAGGAGCGGGTTTTTCCGGGCAACAATGCGGGGGGCTGCCGAAACCATAAGTGTCGTGCCGCCAAACGGTTCCAGCTCAAAACCGATGCCCGCCAGATCGGCATTGAACCTGACAGCAACCGCCACCTCGCTGAACGACAGCTCTATCGTTTCGGGAAACAGCAGCCGTTGTGACTCGATGCTGCCGCTCTGGCACTGCTGTTTCAGGCGTTGGTAGGCAACCCGTTCACTGGCGGCGTGCTGGTCAATGACAACCAGTTCCGTGTCACTCTGGCAGAGGATATATTCGCTGTGAAACTGGCCGATAACGGCAAGCGAGGAGAAATAGCCGGTTGCTTGTGGCGGCGAATGCGGCGGTTCCGCCTCAAAGGGGGTCACCGGTTCGCGTACCGTCTCATGAGGACGGCTCGGCACGCCTGATGGCTCACCCGTGACCGGAAATTGCTGTGGAAACACGCGTTCGCGTGTCGGCATGGCCAATGAGGCCTGCGCCGCTGCCGCAATGCGCTCACGGTATGCCTGCCCGGTTGTTTCCTTCGGGATGCTGTTCGCCATAGACGGAGACGGCAGCCATGGAGACCGGCTGAGCACCTCCTCTACAGCCCCCTGAAGTGCATCGTGGACCACAGATTGCCGTCTGAAGCGTACTTCGTGCTTGGTCGGGTGAACATTTACATCCACTTCCCCCGGTGGCAGCTTGATAAAGAGTGCGACGACCGGATAGCGACCCCGGTCGATGACACCGCGATACGCCTGCATGACGGCATGCTGCACAACCTTGTCGCGAATAAACCTGCCATTAATGTAGGTAAAAATTGCTTGTGTGCCGGAGCGCACCAGTGATGGAGCGGAGATAAAGCCTGAAATGGTTGCGTACTCACCACCCCCTGTGACCGGGTACAGATGCTGGGAACTTTCCCTGCCGACAACCTGGGCCAGACGCCGCTGGAGGTCACTCTGCTGCAAGCGCAGCAACTCACGTCCATCACTCGTACAGGTAAACGAGACATCAGGTCGTGACACCGCCATGCGGGCCACGACGTCACCAACGTGGCCGGTTTCGGTTTCAGCACTCTTCAGAAACTTGAGGCGGGCCGGCAGATTAAAAAAGAGCTGTTCCACACAGATAACGGTTCCGGTCGGCATACCGCAGGCACGCACATCACGCACCTTTCCGCCTTCAATGATTATTTCGCTCCCTTCCAGCGAACCGGTTTCGCGGGTCGTCAGAGAAAAACGGGAGACCGAGGCGATTGAAGGAAGCGCCTCGCCACGAAAACCGAGCGTTAAAATACTCTCTAAATCGCTGTCTACCTTGATTTTACTGGTGGCGTGGCGCTCCAGCGAAAGAAGCGCATCCTCGCGCGACATGCCATGACCATTATCGGTAACGCATATTTTCCGTCGGCCGCCAGCGCTGATTTCTACAGAGATCTCCGTTGCACCGGCATCGAGAGAATTTTCGATTAACTCCTTTATAACCGACGCCGGACGTTCGACGACTTCGCCGGCAGCAATTTTGTTTGTGAGTGTTTCGGGAAGAATTGAGATGCGCTGAGACATGAGAGCTCCGGCTCTGTACGAAAAAAGAGCGGATAATTCCGCTCTTTTTTCGTTGAGATTCAAATAATTGAAACACGTTATGAGGAACTTTTTTCTTTCATGTCCTCGAAGAAGGAGTCAAAATCATCTGCTCCGGCCTCATCTCCGGAAGGTACCGGTGGGTCAGGAGAATCGTCCCAGGAGAAGCTGTCAAAATCGAAGTCACCCGTTCCTGCTGAAGAGGATGCCGGTGGCTCCGCAGAGACCTGGGCAGCAAACGAAGGCACCTCAGGCTGCGGAGTCGATTCCAGAAGATCGCCGAACATATCATCCTCGAATGTCGTTTTGTTTGACTGATCTGCAGCAGGTACCGGTTCATCAAAGTTAAATGGATCATCAGCGGGCTGAGTAGAAAGAGTTGAATCGTCCGGCAGATCAAAAGAAAAAATATCGTCATGTATTTCCGGCGCCGTATGCATTTCATCGGGCGAACTTTCGTTCGGTCGGGATTCCTCTGCAAAATTTTCTTTAGCTTCCTGCGGGAGAACCAAAGAGCGTATTGAATACGTCTGTTTGTAACCTCTCAGGTCGACGGCACACTTCTTACAGCTGTCATAATATTCAAAGCTATTGAATCCGCATTTAGGACATTTCATCTACGGCTCCTTCACATATCGCCCCATGTATACTGCATTACCGCAAGAATAGCAATACTTGCCGTTTCGGTTCTGAGTATCCTCGCGCCAAGTGAAACCGCTTGAAAACCGTGCTGAGAGAAGTGCTCCACCTCAAGAGGATCAAAGCCACCTTCCGGCCCGATCGCCACAATAACCGAGGAGGGCTTTCCACAGGCAGAAAGGGTCTCTCTTAACGAACGGTCCTTCTCACCCTCCCACAGAAGCAGGCGCAGTTCGTGACCGGTGTCTCTGGCAACTTCAACTGCACCGGGGCTCCAGGTGACCTCCGGAACGTCAGAACGTCCGCACTGCCGGGCGGCTTCTGCAGCAATTCTATGCCATCGTTCCAGCTTACCAGCCTGTTGATCATCTCGAATTCTGGCAACGGAACGACGCCCTCCAAACAGCCGGAAATCGTGCGCTCCGAGTTCGGTTCCCTTCTGCAGAATCAAGTCAATTTTGTCCCCTTTGGGGAGCGCCTGACAGATAGTAATCTGTGGAGCGTCGGTCCCGGCGGCGGCAACGATAGCAGTAATCATAACTTCTACCCGATCATGTGCAACTTCCTTGATCGTGCCGGAGTACACTACGCCTTTTTCATCAGCCAATTGCACCACATCGCCGATGCCAAGGCGAAGTACCCGGATCATGTGATTGTAGATGCCGCCATCAAAAGATGCAGACCCGGCGCAGATTGAGCGCGAATGAATCATAAAGCGGCGCACACTCATTACTCGTGACCCTTCACATAGAGCATGGCGACCCATTCACCGTCGAAAACGGTCCGGATGTATTTGAGCTGATGAGTAGCAAATCCGTGGCGGACCAACGGCTCTTTCTCCGCAAGAATACCAGAGAGAATCAATGACCCTCCCGGACAAAGCCGCTCCGCAAGAGACGGTGCGAGTCGCACCAGCTCTTCCGCGAGAATGTTTGCCAGAATAATATCGAAATTTTCCGTCAGGGCTTCAAGCGGTGTCGTTCCGCACTCAACGCGATCAGACATGTCATTCAGCGCCAGATTTTCTCGAGCAACTTCAACGGCATCCGGGTCGACATCAAGCGCAAGAATTCTTCCGGCACCGAGTAAATTGGCAGCAATGGCAAGAATACCGGAGCCGGTACCAAGATCAAGAAGTGACGGCACCGTCAGAAGCGGACAGTTATCCATTACTGATTCCAACAATTCAAGGCAGAGCCGCGTCGTTTCATGACCACCAGTACCAAAGGCCATCCCCGGATCAATGCGGATGACAAGATCACCAGGCAACTCCGGCGCATCTTCCCAGGTAGGCACAATCAGGAGGTGTTTACCGACTCTCAGAGGCTTAAAATGAACCTTCCAGCTGCTGCTCCAGTCTTCAGCATTCACGGCGCTGAGCGTAGGAGTTGGAAAGGAGGCTTCCGGATGACGAAGTGCTAGCGCCGCCATAAAAGCCTCAAGCTCACGCATGTGAGGTGCAGAATCATATTCTGCAGGCAGATATGCTTTTATGACGACACGAACAGAATCCGGTATTTCGCTCGTGGAAAAAGCGTCTACAGAGAGGTTGTCAACGCAGACGCCGTTGCCGGTCAACTGTGTGAGAAAATCTGCAACTGTTTCTGAGAATTCTTCAGGGACATCGCACGCAATTTCAAGCCAGGAATCAGTCATCTGTACACTCTATACATGAAGTCAGTTGCGGGAAAGAAAGGTAGCAGACGCGCGGAGCGGTGACAATAAAAATATCCTTATCTTGAAATGAGCACTCAACAATACCTGTCGCATCATTTACGGGGTGTACTAAAAAGTGAGCCGTTTCCTGACTTCTTCCTATGCGGTGGAACTGTATTTTCGCCATCATCTATGATAGTATCTTTCCGCCTGTAACTCTTCCGCATAGGAGCGCCCCCATGAAGTATATCTTTTTGTTTCTTGCCATCACGGTTGTCACGGTCAGCGGCTGCGCCATGTTCACTGCCTGGAAAAGCATTCCGCCACCCGGCGGCTGTGACCAGTGCCATACCCTGCCGATCAGTGCCAACTGGCAGGCGATGTATCAGCCGACCAACGTTTCGGATGAGCGCGGTCGCCTCCCTTTCCAGACACCGGAGTACAATCAGCCGAACCTTGGCGGCCGGAAATCTCCTCTGGATGCGAAAAAAGTTGAAGAAAAAGCATGTTTTGACTGCCACAATGCTCCCACAAAATCGCATAAAGATCTGAAAGGGCGCTTTCATCACTAACCGGCACCAACCCACTCTAAATGTTTACAGGAGACCGCTTATGTCACTCGACTCATTTAAATCGGCACAGACTCTTACGGTAGACAACCGTTCCTACCGGATATTTTCTCTCGCTGCGCTCCAGCGGGCGGTGCCCGGCGATATCGCCCGGCTCCCCTTTTCCCTGAAAATCCTGTTGGAAAACCTGCTGCGCCATGAAGATGGCCAGACCGTTACAACCGATGACATCACGGCATTCGGGTCGTGGCTCGATACACGCACTTCTACGAGGGAGATCGCCTTCAGCCCGGGCCGGGTGTTGATGCAGGATTTTACCGGCGTTCCTGCCGTTGCCGACCTTGCGGCGCTGCGAAATGCGGTCGCGCGGGCGGGCGGTGACCCGGCGGTGATCAATCCGCTGATTCCGGTTGACCTGGTCATCGATCACTCGGTACAGGTAGACAGTTTCGGCAACTCAGATGCCTTTGCTGTCAACGTCGCCTGCGAAATGGAACGCAACCGCGAGCGCTACGCCTTTCTGCGCTGGGGGCAGAATGCGCTACACAACTTTCGCGTCGTGCCACCGGGAACCGGCATCTGCCATCAGGTGAATCTTGAGTATCTGGCACAGGTGGTCTGGCAGGAACAATCCGGCTCATCGGATCCGCTCGCCTATCCCGATACCTTGCTCGGAACCGACAGCCATACCACCATGATCAACGGCCTCGGCGTACTCGGCTGGGGAGTCGGCGGTATCGAGGCCGAAGCTGCCATGCTCGGCCAGGCGGTCTCCATGCTGATACCGGAAGTCGTCGGTGTGCGCCTGACCGGGGATCTCAAAGCGGGAGTTACCGCCACTGATCTGGTGCTGTCGATCACGGAACTGCTGCGCAAGGTCGGGGTGGTCGGTAAATTTGTCGAGTTTTTCGGCCTGGGACTGGACGGGCTGTCACTTGCCGACCGTGCCACCATTGCCAACATGGCTCCTGAATATGGCGCAACCTGCGGCTTTTTCCCGGTTGACGCCGAAACGATCGCCTACCTGCGCTTTACCGGGCGGGATGATGACACCACCGCTCTCGTTGAAGCCTACTGCCGTGCCCAGGGAATCTGGCGTGATGCCGCCACGCAGGAACCGCTGTTCAGTCAGGTAGTCGCGCTTGACCTCGGCACAGTTGTCCCCTGTATTGCCGGGCCCCGGCGCCCGCAGGACCGGGTGCCGCTGACCAACCTCCCGCAGGTTTCCGCCGCAACGCTGCCCGCCGGAGAGGAACAGCTGCAGGTGCCGCTTGCCGGGTCGGACTCAGGATTGGCACATGGCGCGGTTGTTATTGCCGCCATCACCTCCTGCACCAACACCTCCAACCCCGGAGTCATGCTGGCGGCGGGGCTGCTGGCCCAAAAAGCGGTGGCCGCGGGACTGAGCGTCAAGCCATGGGTCAAAACATCGCTGGCGCCCGGGTCAAAGGTCGTCATGACGTATCTGGAGCAGTCAGGAGTATATGCTTCTCTGGTGCAGCTCGGCTTTGATCTGGTCGGCTACGGCTGTACTACCTGCATCGGCAATTCCGGGCCGCTCCCCGAGGCCATTGATGCCGCCATTCAGAGCGGCAATCTTGCCGTTTCAGCAGTTCTCTCCGGCAATCGTAATTTTGAAGGGCGCATTCATCCACAGGTCAAACAGAGCTGGCTCGCCTCACCCCCCCTGGTTGTGGCCTTCGCCCTGGCCGGCACCACCAGGATTGACCTGACCAGCCAGCCGCTCGGAGTCGGCCGGAACGGGCAGCCGGTGTACCTGCGCGACATCTGGCCGTCGGTAGAGGAGATTTCCGCTCAGCAGAGCAATATTGCTCCGGAGATATTCCGCCAGGGGTATGCCGATGTTTATAGCGGCACCGACGAATGGCGACAGCTGCCGATCGGCACGAGCGCCACCTACCCGTGGGAGCCCGCCTCAACCTATGTCAAGGAGCCGCCGTTTTTTGGAGAGGATCGATCCGGTGCAGAGGCAAAGCTGCCGGGAAAAATGCGCATTCTCGCGCTGCTCGGCGATTCCATCACCACCGACCATATCTCACCGGCCGGCTCGATCCGCACGGCAAGCCCGGCGGGACGCTATCTGCAGCAGCAGGGGGTTGCCGTCAGCGACTTCAACTCATACGGCTCGCGGCGCGGCAATCATGAAGTCATGATGCGCGGAACCTTTGCCAATACCCGACTGCGCAATGAAATAGCTCCGCAGCATGACGGGGGCTATACGCGGCACTTTCCGGACGGCGAGGAGCTTTCCATCTATGACGCCGCCATGCGCTATCAGGAGGAGGGGGTGCCGCTCGTGGTCATCGCGGGAAAAGAGTACGGCTCCGGATCAAGCCGCGACTGGGCCGCCAAGGGGCCGCTGCTGCTCGGTGTTGCTGCCGTGATTGCCGAAAGCTTCGAACGGATTCATCGTTCCAACCTGATCGGCATGGGAATTCTGCCGCTGCAGTTTTGTGAAGGTGACACGCGGGCAACTCTTGCGCTCGATGGCAGCGAGACTATGGAATTACTGCATCCGGAGGGTGGGCTGCAGACGGGACAGATGTTCAGAGCAGTAATCCACCGTCAGGATGGCCGGAGTGAGACAATCTCACTGCGCTGCCGCATCGATACCGGTGATGAGGTCGCCTATTACCGGGCAGGCGGGATTCTGCCGTATGTGTTGAAACGGTATCTCATTCCCCGTCACGGCTGAAGCGATAGCCGACCGCGCGCACTGTCTGAAAATGCCTCGGATGTGAGGGATCCGGTTCAAAATATTTGCGCAGCCGCACAATAAAGTTGTCCAGCGTGCGTGTTTCGGTATCGCTGCTGTACCCCCAGACAGACTGGAGCAGGTCGGCACGATGAATGGGCCGCCCCTCTTTCTGGAAAAAAAGTGCCAGCACCCGCACCTCCATCTCGGTCAGATCAATCTCCCCCTGGGCTGTTCGTGCCCGGTACGACAGCGGAAACACCTCGTTGTCGCCAAAGCGGTACCCCTCCTCAACCGGTTACGCAGGCAATCCAGGCTTGACCAAAGCCCCCGCATTGGCACACTCCGTGGGTGACCTATTGACTGAATCCGGGGATAAATTTCTGCTGGATTACTGAAGGGCGGCACTGCCAAAACTGTCAGAAGGGATTTTGGCGGTTTTGGCAGTAAATGTTAGCCAATTCGTACATTCCAATGGGCTACTTTTGGAAACAAAATCTTGAATTCTTCTTTAGCTTTTAGAGCTGTAGCAATTTCAATGCAGGAAAGTGATGCTTTAGCAAATGTAGGATTTGAGTAGAGACAGAGCGCCACCTTGTAACCATTTGAAATAAAATACTTTATCTTGTTGTGTTTGGTTCTAACAGATTCGGCGAGGGGTGAGCCATCTTTGTTTTGGCTCAGTAAATGTTGCCTCAGTCTTTTATTGTTTTCAGCTTTACCGATGTAGACAACAGCAGACTTCCCAGCTTTTTCAACTCGGAAACCATAGATACCCCGGTGAGTAAAATGCGTATTGAAGTCACCACACATAACACCATTTTTATCATAACTTATTGGGAATGATGAATTTCTTTTGGAATTAAACTTTTCAAGAATAGTTACTGCTTCAGCTGATGCCAAACGCTCGATTTTTTGCATATCCATTATCCACCTCATTTGTGGCATTCTAAAATTGGGCTTAAAAATTGCCAATGGCATTGCAAGCAATAACTCCTCGACGAACAGGCTTGAAGCTCAATGAATTGGTACTGAAAGACTGTATGCTGAAGCTTTTTGTAGAAAAAGATTGTTTGTTGAAAGAATGTACGCAAAAGGTATCAAATCCAGCTTGCCGTAACACATCCTCTGACACCGTATAATCTTGACTTACCATGCCTAAAAAAGTCCAACCAGATTCGACACAAACACCCAAAACGACTTGATTTGCCCCCTCGAATACTACAGCTCCTAATGTTGATCCAACGAGGTTGCCAGCTAAAGCACCAAGCCACGGGATTGGTATAATTATTTGTCCCACTGTAGCCCCAAAAATTCCAGTAGATAGTACAAATGTATCCCGAAAACAGTGGTGGGCAAACTCCTGATTTGTAATAATTCCCTGCTGCAGTTTGAATGAATAATCCAAGGCATTTAGCGTAAGAGTTGTTGCCATCCCGATTGCCATTGGGGAAACACTCTTTAGTGAATCACCCATAAGACCCGATTTACAGGCAGCAGTGAGTGCCGCTGCAACCCCTCCTCGTAAACCAGCTGTACCAGCACCGTGCAAAACATCTTGAAACCGTCCCGCAAGCTTATTGGTGTCAATTTGTCCTGTTTCAATATGCTCCCTTATCATGGCCCAAATATGAGGCGCAGCCGTGAGTGCGGCAGACATTATTGCTGCATTTAGCGCAGCCTGACCTGCTTGACGGGCTACATCTGACCACTCCACAAAGTTTTCGGTATTTAGGCCGTACTTGTCGGCGTCAATATCTCCATCTTTACGAAAATCTTTTGCCATCTCCTTTGCGGTCTTCTCATCCAAAGGCTTGGACGAGGCATTATCTATCTGCAAACTATCACTAGCTCGGTCTGCTGTGTCCTGATAATGCGCAGCCTGTTCAGGACGATTAAGTAGGTTTTTGAGAGCAAGTCTTTCTGCCGTCTCTTTTATTATTTCCACTTGGTCACTTGGGCCGACCTTCTCCATTCTACTGAATTTTGGATTACTTAAGCCCTTTGCAGTTTCTTCACCCCTCTTTAAATATTTAAGCTGTGCCTCAAGGGTAGTAGTTGCATTACCATAGAGAACATCACCAGCCCCATTGTTTGCAGGAACATTTGCCCAAATGTCACTTCTCCCACGCGCGGCTGCACTAGCTTTGAGCGTTTCAGCATGCCATGGCTCGGCAAGCCACCCCTTGAGATAATCTTCTGAAGAAACATTTACCCGGTGTGCAGCTTCATTTCGAAGAGCCTCAATCGTTCTATTGACAGCATTTTCAACATTACCCACATAAGCGGCTGAATCATAAGTGCCATTAATTCCACCGATGTTGTCAAGTAGCCTACTATATCCCTCCTCAAATGTACTCATACACCTTGCTCCGTTTTTCTGATGCCCGCCCAATCATCAAAACATTCAGCCATGAAACGCTCCAAAGCCATCTTAGTTTGTTCATATTTGAACGGTTTTGAATCCAATTCACCCCATGCTAATATTGACATCGCATATTGTTGATACATCTCCAAGATTTTTGCCCAAGCTACTTTCCCATCCTCTGTAAGCTTTACGTCTACAGGTTCATCAGTGTCATTTATATGATTTATTAACGATTTCTTTGATATTGCCACTAATTTATCCACGGGAAATCCGATATTCGCATCCGAAAGTATCTTAGTGGCTTGTTTATCCAGATGAGAGAATAATAGTTCCAAAAAATGTGATGTTGCTTCCTTATTTTCCAATAGTACCAACTTACCATCACCGAAAATCACTGCCTTAGCTCCGTCATATCCATAGAAGGCACCTGCGAAATTTTTAAGGTTATTTATTACTTGCAAATAATCTTTTGTGAATCGATTTTCATCTGAATTTCCCATAAGAACAACATATTGATTACCAGTCAGTTGAAATTCATTATCCGCATAATGCTTGATTGTCCAGTAAGCAGCAGTGAATCCCGGTTGTTTTGAAATTTCGTGGGTGATTTTACGGGCAAGATCTTGATACTGTTCTGGTGCAACAATGATGATATTTTTCATTTGGTTCCTCCTTTTTGATTTGTTCCGCAGCTCGCGCTATACGGCTTGATCGAACCAGTGTAATGTTTCCATATTTCTTTGGAACCGAGGATAACTGAGATAACTCTTCATCGGTTTCAGGCTGTTTCAGAGGCACTTCCATTTTGCACTTCCAATATTGCGTTGAAAGAAGCATAACATGTAGCAGCGACAACTACTGTCGCATTAAGTCATGAATTGCAGCTAAATGGAAACCGTTATTTTCGTGGGTTTCAATAGTGATAACGACATTGAACAATAAAGAGAGTTGCTTCATGCACTTTGTAGACAAGACGGTGGGTTTTGTCGATTCTCCGGGACCAATAGCCAGTCCATTGGAATTTCAACGGCTCTGGCTTGCCGATACCGCTAAACGGATGCAACTTGATATCTTCAATCAGTGCCTCAATCCGCTCAAGATTTTTTCGACCGTGCCGCCGCCATTAATCCATATCCTCTTCGGCTATTGATGTAAAATGTACCTATCACTGCTTGCCTGCAGAAATCATTGCTTCTACCTCTTCAAGCCCCTGTTTCAGCCGGTCAGCATTTGCAGAAGTGCCCATCAGGTACCTGGTTTCTATAAGAGAACGGTACTCTTCAAGCGGCAGAACGACAAAAGAAGTCTGCTTATTTTTTCTGACAATAACCGGTTCATGCGTCGCAATTATATGCTGGACTGTGGCGTCAATTGTCGATCTGAAAGTTTTCATAGCTACTATTTGCATGCTGACCCCTTTGGTGTTTTAAATATGCTCTCCCTGCCGCCTGAAAAACCAAGTGAAAGCCTCTCGGGTAGCAACTTGTTCCTCCATACTTTAACTCATGTGACTCAGCGGAGGATGAAGACCTGTATCTACGGCACTTATAATGCCTTTGATTTTTCAAAATGCGAAGTCCGCAACCAAGAGGAGTGTCAATACCGATTTAACCGTAGGTTCAATCTCGCGAACATCTTTCCAAGCTCAGTTTATGCTGCTAAACATAGCGCGTGCCGCCCGGAAAGCTTTTTGCGGCTAGCCGCAAATCAGAACGACTCAGATAGATAATTTCATATTATGAATACGCACATCCAATTCTAAATCATCGCCGTTTTTCACTTGAGAATTACAAAGCATAGCTAACATAGCTTTTTTCCCTACTATTTCAGCCGCATAATTATCACACCATATCTCTTCATCAAGACGTCTAGCATTATCCTCAGTTAAATATTTATTATCTTTTGATAAATGGCCTATTTCATGCGCTATTAATGGCTCTTGAATATCTTTATCGGCACGCATAAAAGCGGAATTCACTATAATTACATTATCGCCATTGAAGTAAAAGACAGCGGCTCTTGGTTTGTATGGGTACTGTTGCATAACTGACATCATGACTTCTGATTCTATGAGTACGACTGGACGCCCTATTTTTTCAAAACTTACTGCATGTGCTTTTGCAAACCAATCTTCTTCATTTAACGCTTTATTCAACAAATTCATCCAATATAGAAGGACGGATGGATCCGTTTTATCCGATTCATCCAATATGTTTTTCATTGCTGTTAATATAATATTTTTCATATATTTGCACCTATTAAAACCTACGGGGGCAAGGACATGTTTGCTTTAATGTTTTTAAAACAAACATCTATAGAACACAAGCGGCTTTGTACAATTATGGAAGTAGCTCCTTTCGTGGATTACAAACTACTTATCACCCACGACCACGTCCCGCTCTTCCGATATACTCTGGCACCCCGCTTCCCTGCCTCATCATCCGCCAAAACCACCAACCCACGGTGGTATCCCTGCGCCATCCATCTGTATAAACGGCATGTTTCACCATAAACCGTTATTTTGTGTGTGCCGTCGCTGATTTTTTCAGGATCGACATCCACAAAGACGTGCATAGCCTTAGCAAGCTCAACACCAAATTCTTCTGAGCCAATCTTCCGGATTATCTCTTTCAGTCTCCCGAAATACCAGACACCATAAATATCGTGAAAACCGATCCTGGGAGCAATCATCCCGCTAGTTGGCTTGCCATCCTTCTTGGCCTTCTCTATCGCTTTCTCCGCAGCTTTGTTCGCATTAACCCGTTTTTCAAAGTCCGGCTTGCAAATGGCTTCCATAATGACGCTCCTTTCTGACTCAAATGAAAGAAGCATAGCAGGAAACTGCGACATCTACTGTCGCTATAAATCAGGTATAACCAGATAACATCCGAAGCGCATGATTTTTCATCTCCTCTCGCAACCCATCCGGCTCCAGCACCTCAATCCTGCCGCCAAACCCCAGCAGCCACCAGCGCAACTGGCGAGTGTCCGCAACCGCCGCCTCAACCAGCACATTTCCATCACCTTGATCAGTCAACCGCTGATCCTCTGAAAGCGGCGTCTCCTCCAGATGAATCGCGGCATCCTGCTCAAACAGCGCCTTCAACCGGATCATTCCTTCGCCGGTGCGGTAACCGAAAGCACCGCCAGCAATGTACTCATCCAGCGTGAATCCCTCCGGTGTCAGCGCCGGATCGTCAAGTTGTACGGCTTCATTCATCCGGTGCAACTGCAACTGACGAACATCCTTCAACTGAATGTAATCTCCCACCGTGCAGACCAGTGTTATCAGGCGGTCATGCAGAACAATCCCCAGCGGGTTGATCGTCCGGGATACTGACTCCATCACGCCCCGCTTTTGGTAGCGAACCTGAAAGCGTTTCCCCTCCAGCAGCGAATCTGACACAACAGCAAAAACATCTGCCGGTATTTTGGGCGGCATCAATGGCTGGCTTCTGCCGACTGTCCGAACCTTGTCAGGCCAATTCTTGAGTGTTTCCTTATCAGTTTGCTTCAGCAGGGTGTCGGCATAGCGAAAATGCGGTTTGAGCTGATCATAAATTTCTTTGGGGAACATATCAGACATGAAATCGGCCACCATGCGATAGGCCAGCGCCGCCGGGGGAGTCATGGTCGGAATATCCATTGACGGAGCATCGGCACTCCATGACCAGCCGTATGGTTTGTGCTGGTCGTCGCAGGTTATGGCAAAAGACTGGGAGAGTTTTTCCAGATCGCGCTGGATGGAGCGGCGGTGAATGGTTATTCCGTCTCGCTCCAGCAGCGCGGCAATGGTGGTAGTATCAATCTTGCGGGGGTAGCGGGGTATCATTCGCAATAAAAGCAAGTGACGGTAAGATGTGCTCACGATGATCCTTTTCGGCTTGATGTTGGTGATGGAATGATTGGAGCATACAGCGTATTGCGGCAAATACTGTCGCAGCAAAACAGAGTATAAATGTCAAGGCATTACTTGCACAAAAACACCCTGTCCCACTTCTTCCGCTTATCGACAGTCGGCTTATCCAGTCGAAGCCTGACATCACAGATATCCCATGAATTGAAACAGCGCTTGTAGGCTGCGCCGGAAGCCAGTTCGTCGACATGGCGTACCCTATGAGATGCCTGCCGTTTCGGGGCTGCTTTCCGGGTGGGTGCAATTTTCAATATCAGATTTTTTGAATGATCGTGCCATATGCAATCAGGCTGTCAGCGCCTCATCAAGTTCTTCAAACTGGTTAATCCGGACACTGCCGTCGGGGAAACGGGCCACAATCTCCAGATCTCCGCCCATGGCTTTAATGACACCTCGCAATGTAGATATATACATATCCGTCCGTTTCTCGATCCGGGAAACATTCGACTGCCGGGTATGAAGGTTTTTAGCCATTTGTTCCTGGCTCATTCTCCGTGCCTGGCGCAACTCCTGAAGTGGCATCTCCTGTAAAAGTATACGGGTCTGCTCCGCAGCCGTGGCGCGGGCCTCCGGAGTCAACTTTGCTCGTAACGCACTGTAGGGCTTTGCCATGTTTATTACCTCCCTTGTTTCGTTTCGTCCAGGTATTCGTCATACAGTCTGTCGGCAATCGGTACGTGTGTCTTGTACCAGCGATTATTGCCGGTTTTATCTCCACCGACCAGCAAGATCGCTGACCTGCTGGGATCAAAAGCATACAATACCCGCAGTGGCCGGCCTTGATGCTGAATCCGCAACTCTCGCATATGGGAGTGCTTTGAACCGTTTACCCCCGATGAATACGGAAATGGCAGATTAGGACCGCATTCCTCAAGAAGCCCTACCACTGTATCAACGTCAATTTGAGCCTCTGCCGTCAGTTCTTCCCACCAGGATTCGAATTCATCGGTGTATTCAATGTCCCATGCCATAGGAGATATATACCTCACAAGTCATATTTGAGCAAACGATTTTGCTAAAAGAATCTGAGTCGCCTTTATCTCTATTACCGCTCGGGCGGGATTCTGCCGTACGTGTTTAAAGAAACTTTTAACCAAATAGTCTTTTTGCCGTCATCCGCTTTTATCCCTTTTATCCCTGTTAAATAAAAGGGTTTGCTTTTAACTTCAAAGGCATTTTAACAGGGATAAAGAAAGATAAGAGCGGATGTGACCTTTAAGCTCAAAGACCCAGTTGAAAAATTATTCTGGCAGACTCTAACCCCTTTTGGCAGCATCCTCTGAGGCTCAACAGCCGTTTTTGACTCATTCCCCGGTTCGGCTGAACCGATACCCGACCGCCCGCACCGTCTGGAAATGTTTCGGGTGGGAGGGATCCGGTTCAAAATATTTGCGCAGCCGCACAATAAAGTTGTCCAGCGTGCGTGTTTCGGTATCGCTGCTGTACCCCCAGACAGACTGGAGCAGGTCGGCACGATGAATGGGCCGCCCCTCTTTCTGGAAAAAAAGTGCCAGCACCCGCACCTCCATCTCGGTCAGATCAATCTCCCCCTGGGCTGTCCGGGCCCGGTACGAGAGTGGAAACACCTCGTTGTCGCCAAAGCGGTACCCCTCCTCAACCGGGTCCGGCCGATACCATGATGAACGCCGCAGCATCCCTTTCACCCGCAGCAGGAATTCCACCAGATTAAACGGCTTGGTGAGGTAGTCGTCAGCCCCGTTTTCCAGCCCCTCAACCCGGTCGGCATCTTCAGAACGCGAGGTCAGCATCAGAATCGGCACACGCGGGTCGAGGATTCTGATAGCCCGACACGCCTGAAAACCGTCCATACCGGGGAGCATGACATCAAGGATAACCAGATCGAAGTGCTCGATCTCGAGAGTTGCCAGGGCCCGCTCGGCGGTTTCAAAATGACTGACCCGGTGCCCCTCCTCCTCCAGATTGAAACAGATGCCGCGGGCGAGGTGAATTTCGTCTTCAACGAGCATGATATGCGGTTTGTCGTCACTCATGGCAGTTCCTTTATGCGGCGGGAAGTTTCACGGTAAAGGTGCAGCCCTTGCCGAGCCCTTCACTGATAACCCCGACTTTTCCGCCATACCCTTTAATTACCGTTTCCACGATATAGAGGCCAAGCCCGGTGCCGCGGATGGTGTCGCCCGGAGGCTGGACGCGATAGAAGCGTTCAAAGATATTCCTGCGCTCCTTTTTGTCAAGCCCCCGGCCATGGTCCTGCACGGTGAGATGCTGCATGTTTCCAATTCTGGCCAGCTTCACGACAATATCGGGGCTCTGCGGGGAGTAGAGTACCGCGTTTTCGAACAGGTTGCGCAGCACCATGCTCATCTCTTCCGGGTCAACCAGCGCCATCAGCCCCGGCTCAGCATGGCAGAGGATTCTCCCCCCCTGCGGGAGGGCGGCCCGTTCGCGCTCAACATAATCATTGACGAGGAGGGTAAGGTCGGTCAACCGCCGCTCCGACTGTTTGCGGCGCTGTTCGAGCCGTGCCGCCATGAGCAGATTGTTGATCAGATAATGGAGACGATCGGTGTCAGCCAGCATGGTGCCGACAAAAGAGTCGAGGCGCTCTTCGGACGGCTTGCGCAGACGTATTGTTTCCAGGTGAAGCTGGATGGAAGCGAGCGGAGATTTCAGTTCATGGGTCACCTGTGAAATGATGTTGCGCTGCTGCAGGTAGAGGTTTGACTGGCGGTTCCAGTAGACGAAGATCACATAGACGCCGATGAGCATCAACACCAGCATGACCAGCCCCTCTACCATGACCGGCCAGTTGGCCCCCTGACCGAGCAGTTCGGGTCGGTACTTTTCCGCCAGGCCGCGAAATTCGCGATGCTGGCCGATAAACCAGTAGATCCAGCAGACGACGGCGGTGATCCAGACCAGCTGAATGGCGATCAGAGCCATGATCGGATGAAAGATGCGGCGAAGAATGTTCATGATGCCCCTCCGAAAAATTCTGCCATCCGCGCAAATATACCAGATGAATCGCCTCTGACAATCTCCGTATCCGGCAGCGAGCGGAGAAATATTCTGCCGTAGCTCTTGTTCAATACGCGACGATCGAGAATAAGCACCGCGCCGCGGTCATCGCGGCTACGGATCAGCCGACCGAACCCCTGACGGAATTTGATGACCGCCTGCGGCACGGAAAAGTCACGGAACGGGTCGCCCCCGTCGGCCTTGATTTTTTCGGCGCGCGCCTGCTGCACCGGTTCGGTCGGCACCTGAAACGGCAGGCGGGCGATGATGACGAGGCGCAGCGCTTCACCCTTGACATCGACCCCCTCCCAGAACGAGTCGGTGCCGAACAGCACGGCGTTCCCCTCTTTACGAAATTGCGTCAGCAGCGCATGACGCCCCGTCTCCCCCTGTTTAAGCGAGGTCAGCCCCAGCTGTGCCAGCTTGGGTGAGAGCGACTGGTAGACACGATTGAGCAGGTCGTACGACGTAAAGAGAATAAAGGCACCGCCCCGGGAAACGGTAACCGCCGCCAGGATGTGGCTCTCCAGCGCCTCCCGATATCCGGGCGCCGTCGGTTCCGGCATCTCTTCAGGCACCGCAACAAAAACCTGGCGGGCATAGTTGAATGGCGATGCCAGCTGCAGTTCCGACAACCGCGCTGCCGGAAGCAGACTGAATCCGGTCCTTTTTTTGAGGTAGCTGAATTGCCCCCCCACGGTCAGAGTCGCCGAGGTGACGATAATCGTTTTCAGCCGGTCGAGTACTGTCTCCTTGAGCTGGGCAGA
>Ga0194059_1000037_pt1 | contig 71586 bp, 73 predicted proteins | sample SepL6211m_MetaG_FD_163426 | JGI IMG/M metagenome (GOLD analysis project Ga0194059, IMG submission 163426) | Anoxic zone freshwater microbial communities from boreal shield lake in IISD Experimental Lakes Area, Ontario, Canada - Sep2016-L626-11m | ecosystem: Environmental > Aquatic > Freshwater >...
GAATTTTACAAAACATATAAGCTTCTTTACACTTGCTAAAAGATGTCTAAATAACTATTTCACAAGAACAATAAAGTATCTGTGGTATTTGTTGGATAGTGGATGAAAGTTAGGGGGTGTAAGGCTGTTATGGATATGATGATTTAGTCAGCAAAGACCTATTTAAAAAACTGGATGATGACGCTTACACTTCCATTAATAATCGGGTGGATAATGCTGTAGATCAAATTCAAAAAATCCAAGACCAGATCAAACAACAACAAAAAGACATAGAAGATCAAAAAAAAGCTTACGATGAAGCTCAAAAGTGTGATTGGAATTTGAACATATTTGATGGTAAAAACTGTTTAAACAAAAAAGTAACTAGTTTTAAAGATGGTTTCGTATCAGGTATCATGGCAATTCCTGATTCTATTCCTGGAATTTTGGATAGACTTGGGGATATTCCTAATCACATACAAGGTAAAGATACTAAATATACGATTGAAGATATTCTCATTAATGGTGTTGGTGGAGCAGTTGCAATTGTCGCCACCGCAGTAGCCTTGGTTATTACAGCGGTAATGGTAGTAGCTGCTATAGTTAGTGCACCGTTTACAGGAGGGTTATCACTAGCGCTTCTAGGAGTAGCCAGCACTGCATTAACAATTGCAGGAGTAGTTGGCGGATTAGTATTAGCAGGAAACATGTTTTTGGATAATTCAGACAAACCTAAATTTATTAATCCATTTGAAAGTGAAAACCCAGTAGATTATCTATCAAAAATTGGAGATAATGCTAAAACTAAAATTGGTTCTATTGCTTGTGGTGAAGGTGGTACAATAACTAACATTGACGAAGATCAAATTGGAGATTTTGAAATTACAGATCCAGAGTATTGTGCCGGAAGAATTACAAGTGCGGTGATTCAAGCCATACTATTTGGAGGGCTCAAAAAAGGTATTGATAAAAAGTTAGGATTAAAGAAACCAACCATTATTGATCCAGATTGTGGTTTTTCAGCTAATCCTAAACCAAATCCACTGCTCGCTTTTGTATTTAGGGTGAGGGTGGAGGCTGCGTGTGGTGGATCGTTAAGCGATAAGGCAAAAGGGTTGATTAAAAAAACCTATTACCACACGAGCAATGTATTAAATTTATACTATAAAAGCTGAATATTTCGCTGATGGCACAAAAGCTGTAGATTTAAAACTTAGTCTAATATTTCATACTTACCCACCAAACTCATTATAAAACCACTCGCATCCGATTTCGCTTGGATCTTTGGAGCATCTTGTTTTGCCATCGGTTTTGATCGGTGCTTTGTCATCGTAAATTAGTCCTGTGCAGTAATACACTGATTTGTTGCCAGCTTTGTCTTGTAAGTTGATTACAGTACGGATAAATTTACCGTTATAAAAATTACAATAGCCGTTTTTGTATTTAAAGTTTGTTGGTGTTGTAAGTGGAATCGTCGACAATGTTTTTCCAGGATGAGCTTTAAACCAGGCATCCAGTGTCTGAAATGATGCAGAAATTATATTGTATTCTGCCTGCGATACGTATATTGTATTTGGATCGTTTTCAATAATCTGACAGGTTCCCATATTGTTTTTGGTACTAAAGCGTTGATCGCTACCTCCCGCCACATCCCTTTCCTGTACACTACCACCTGAGTAATCAAAATGGCCAGCTGTTCTAGACTTTGGAGTGTTTTCTACAAAATCATTGTAGGGCTGAATACTTACTGTGGCTTTTACATCTTCGCTAGCTTTGATTCCTAAGGAATAGCTACCTTCTAAAAACTTCTTTTTGGAATCTAAAAAAGTAAATTCGGCAGTAGGGGCTACAGTGTCTTTTGTAAAGGTTAGCTTGGCAAAATCCTCCAGGTCGGTATCATCTTTAAAGTTAAAATTTAGGTCGTTAACCCCTTCGTTTAACGGATAGCTAAGATCTATTTTATCAGCTTTTGAAAAGATAGTTTCTTTATTATTAGAGTCTTTTAAGACACCTGCTTTGTTTACGCTACAACTCAGATTTGCCACCGCTTGATTGGTAATTAATGTAGGCGATATGCACTGTAGCTTTGGAGCCAAGACATACCTTATATTGCGATTGTACAACTGGGTAATATTGCCAAGCTTATCAGCCATCGCAAAATTTAATCTTAAATTATTATCTTCAGAAAAGTCCAAGACGCATTTAATTTTAGTGACCTCATCAATGATGTCAGCTTTACAGTCGTTGTATTGATTTAATTGGTTGAAAGCTAGTTTGTCATCTTTTAAAAGCGTAATGTCGGGTTCGTTAGTTTCAAAAGTGAATTCGACTTGTCGGTCGGTGTAAAACTTTTTTAAAGGAGCAAAAGCAACCTTCGGTCCTTCATAATCTCCCATAATTGTCACAACATCTCTGTCATTGGAGAGGACTTTGATAATACCAGTATTTGTAAAACCATGTATTTGAAAATCATGTTGCCCAGAAATCTTGCCTAAATTGGCTGTAAATGGTGATTTTTCACTAGAATAAAAAGTTTTGCCGTCTACTACAACTGCAAAAGGTTTTTCACCTGTAAAGATTAAATCTTTGCTTGTTAAAGAATTTGGGTATTGGGTAATTTTAGTTTTGGTAGTGGACTGAGCCAATAATTTTGGCGTAAAATATATAGATACACCAGCTAAAATTAGAAAAACTGTACAACCAAAAAGGATAATTAAATTTCTTTTACTGGAAAAAATCTTCTTCAAATGGGGTGTCATATTAAGATAATATCTATATCAAAGTTATATTTTAGTATAACAATATTTGTCTATTGTCAAACATAATACGAGGTACATAGATTGACTATACAACCTTTTCCAATTTTGGATATAAAATACAATAGATTTTTACTTCACAGCAAAGAAATTAGAGATAAACACCTACTAAACAATATGTTCAAATTTCGCTTTAACCCTTATATAATCGTTGTAATTGTATTTATTTTCATCCTGATAACTCAGCCTGTCAAAACAATGGACTCAAATTTTATATTCAATTATATAGCCAGTTTCGTATTTTTCCTGGTAATTGCCTACGGTGTTAATCTGTTCATTTCTAGGAATAAAATCAGGCACGCGACAAAAGCAGAGAGTGGTACAAAGCAAACTCCTAAAATCGAACAAGAAGGTACAACCATAACCATCAAGATTAAAATTAGTGATCTAAATGATCCAGATATGGATATGCTAGCTTTGTATGAGCTATTTGAAGATGTGGTTGGTAAACCACCATTTACAGATAGATATGATGATTTCAACGGAGACCCGCTTGAAGTAATACTAGAAGCTACTGATACCAAAAAAGCCGAACAGATGATAAAAGAAATCATGGACGGGGCAGAATTTACCAATCCCAAAACCGACCAAAAGGAGAAAATGTTTAAGGATTATAGTGTTGAGGTGGGGGAGGGCTAATTTGATGAATAATGGTTAAGTTGTTGGTTGTTGATTAGATCCTGAAATAAATTCAGGATGACAGTATTTGTGGGGTGTTAGTTTGGTGTTTGTGGATTAGATCCTGAAACGAGTTCAGGATGACCAGTTTTTCTCATGTTGATAAGCTTTTTCAGTATTTGTCACAGATCCCGACTATCTGTGTGAAATCAAATTCACCTTATGCCTCGTCGCCCTTTCAGAAAAAGTTTTTTCTCTTACCCAAATCTTACTAAGATTCTATTTACCTTTGCTTTATTAGCTGGAGTTTTATTTAATAGCGTAAATTTAAACAATCCTGTCACTGCTTTGGCAGGTGGCCCGTTCTCATCTAGCTCTTCAACTACTTCTAGCACTTCAAGCAGTACCAGCACTACATCTAGTGTTTCAAGTGTATCCAGCCTTTCCACTTCATCCAGCACTTCAAGCCTCTCTAGCGATTATACCAGTTCAAATGATTCTAGTACTGTATCTTCATCGAGTATCTCTAGCTCACAGGATCAGTCTTCTAGCCAATCTTCTTCTATCAGTACCGAACTCAAACTCAGTCAAGATTACCTCGAGCCACTTGATCCTACTTTAAACCACGATAAAACCAAGGATCGGTTTAATATTGTATTTTTCTACACCGACTATACCGGTAGTTTAACTGATCTAAAAACAGAAGTTTCGAAATTAGTTTTACTAAAAAATATAAAAAATATAAACCCAACTACCTATGGAGCATTTAATATTGAGCCCTATAAAAGCAACATTGATAAGTTTAATTTCTGGTTTTACAACAAAGCTATCCCTGTAGATCAAGACTACGTTTTTGAATATTTAGTTAGAGATACCCCCTCTTTAGGTATCGATTACATTACCCCAATTCGATTAACATACGATTATTCTGGTCGATCAAATGCTAATTATGCTGATATTGGCTACAATCCTGACTACTCAATTAAAACTTATTACAATAGTTCTATACGTATGTATCTAAACAATGATGTAGATACTGGTGTAGCACTGGCACATGAGTTGGCCCACGCACTATTTGGTTTGGCAGATGAATACGTTGAGCCAGGTAATGAGTTTCCGAGAATTAAATACCCCAATTGTGCACCAGATCTAGCTACAGCAACTCAGTGGTGGGGCAGCTTAAAAGATCAAGTAGATCCTTATTTTTATGAGTACAGACAGGCCTTGATTGATTACTACACAAGTTTACCAGACCCATATTTTCTTAGATATAATAATGGAGTCCTGCAAGTTTCTGGAGTTGTTCAGCTTCCTGATGAAACCTGGGTTGTAGAGTGGACTAAATTAGATGATCTTAATGTAGTTTTAAATGAAGAGGATTTTAGAATTGGTTTTGTAAACGGGGACTGCTTTTCTACAGCTACAGAAGGTGCAGTACGACCAATGAAGCAATCAGCAATGAGCACAAGGGCCTACGCAATTTACGGAAGTGTAAATAGGCGTGAAATGCAAAAAATTATGGATATGTTTTCAGGCCAGTCCAACGTTTTAGCCAAAAGAAAGCCAGATTATTTGAATCCTGAAATTTTTGAAGCTTTTAAGTTAACTGACACTCAGTGTCAAATTAAGATTACTCTTACAAATAAAAAGCTGTTGACTTGCAGTGTTAAAAATGGCAAACCATTGATTTCCAGGACTAATATTTATAAAATTGGCCTCGTAAAATACGATCAAACCGAGTTTGCAAGTATTACAGATAGCGGAGTGCAATCATGTAGGTTATCTGCAGACGGGACTATATTTAATTGTGACCCAATTGATATTACCAACATTCCAACCAATTTAGACTATACTCTATTATTCTTTTTTGAGCCTGGGCCAAACTCTCTTGACTCTGAGTTAAAGTATCCTTCTGCTTTACCAATGACTAAAGGAGGTGACTGGTTTTATGATTTTAAATTAGATATCTTCCCTGTTAGCACAGAAACAGCTCAAAGCAGTAGCACAGTTTCAAGTACTACAACAAACAACACTAATACAAGTAAAAAAACAGCTATACCAGTAACTTCCACAATCATAGCCCAAAACAATATCCAAACTACCACTTTACCGGGTTCGAGTAATTCATCCAGCAGTACAAATTCAAGTACTTCAAAAAGTTCATCTGCATCAAACAGCCTTAAGAGTGAACCTTCTTCAACGTCGTCATCCAACCCTTCAGGGAATACCTCAAGCTCTAGCCAGAAAAGTTCTACAAGTTCAAACAATTCAAACAACAATTTAGGAAATATTTTGTTATGGACTGCTACTGGAGCAACCTTAATTATTGGCGGCTACTTTATCTACAAAAAGGGTTATAGAGGGTAAAGTGCAGGTGTAAGGTATATGTGCAAGTGCAGGTGTAAGGGAGAATTTTAATTCTCCCACTGCTATACTAACTCTAAACTCTAACACTAAGCAACCTCCAAAAGCTCCACCAGTACCTTTAAATAACTCTTTTGCGTGGTAATCTTCGGGTTTTCAATCAAGCCCAAATAACAATCCTGCACGTATTTAATTGGATCTAAAATTGCTGTAATTCTAGGGCCGAATAGGTTGGCGATAAGCTCGTACTCTTTTTGAATAATATTTTTGTGGATAAAATCTTTTAGTTCTGAGTTTAAAGGCTGTTTTAAACAAATGATTTTGGCAGGGGAGTGGATGAAGTTGATCAGACAGGTTGGCAGGCTATTAGCCTCGTTTGGGTTCTGGTTGTAAATATCTACTAGGGTAGGGATGTCCAGGTTTAGTTCTAAAATGTTACCAATGGCCACTCTTTGAGAGAGCAAAAACTCCAGAATAATCTCACTACTGATTATTAGCTCTGGTCTGATTAAAATAGCCGTTTGGTTTTGGAGCTGTAAAATTAAATCACTAGCTGTTGGAGGATGGCTTAAAGGTTTTTGAGAAGCTAAAGTCTTGTTATTGGTTTTCAAATTTGAGTCTAAATCTTTACTGACTTCATGCTCGGCTAATATGATGGAAATTAAATCTTGGTTGATCTGATCTATCTCGGTACTTCTAAGCTGACAATTTTGCAAACTCTGAAATGTTTCTTTGCCTAAAATATTTTCCAAGTAGCTTTCAGTTTTTCGAGTTAGAATTGAGTAGAATTGTAAGCGGTTTTCTAGGCTAACTTTACTTTTTAGAGCTTTAGTTGATAAGGCGGATGTAGGCATAAAAGATTATATAGACGATATATTATATCATTTTAAGAAGATTTATTTTGACATTTGAAGAAATTTGTGAGCTATTATTTGGATTAGTTAGTTCTGTATCAATTTGGTTAACAATCTGGACCATATCGGCCTGGATTCTTTGCTTTTGTTTTAACGATAGCTTTGGCCCAAGGGAAATACAGAGCTCAAGTTCCTTAAGTTTGTTAATTAAGAAAGTAAGTGTTTTGGACATAAACTTTTGAAAATTAATAATTAGGTTTTTAAATTTAAAATTTGCACTCAAAATTAATGTGGATTGTACTTAAAGAAATTTATTTAAGTTGTCAAACGTTTATACATTCTATAGTGTGCAAATTGACAAAAAAGACCTAAAACAAGGAAATAATCACATTTATCTTAAAGGAAAATATTTACACTACACTATGCAGGCCTATTATAAAAAACAAGTTGAGGTAGCGCGCGAATTCAGTATATCAGAGGGCACAATCACAAACTGGATCAAGGGTTCACTAGCAGGGAAAAATAACTTACAATTGTTTAATGAAGGAAAAGATTATTTTATAATCAAAAACGAACATAATCGAGTAGTGATGTTGAATTTAGCTGAAAAAGGTAGAAAGTTTAGAAGCGAGGAAAGTGAGGTGGATGTCGTTGTAAAGGATGAATTGTATGAGGTGATGAAAACAGAATATGTAATTTCTTTAACTAATAGCTTGATTATTAATTCTGAAATACCAATTAAATACGGTTATTTAGGTCGTGGTGCAGAACTTTGGGATGAGTTTTTTCAATCTCTTAATAACATGAAGAGCTACGGATTAGATAGTCAAGAATTTTTGTGGGAAACATCTTTAAAATATTTAAAACCGTTGGTTGATAATTTTGATAGGGTTAATCTTATTGATTTAGGTCCAGGTAATTTTGAACCAGGGAAGTTTTGGATTGATTATTTGATTAAATATAATAAGTTTGGCTGCTATCTTCCTATTGATATTAGTGATTCAGATTTAGAATTAACGATTAAGAATTTTAAGAAAAGTTACCCTGAAAAACTACTTGGAGGCTATAATACTAATGATGAAAATAAGTACATTAAGGAAATCCAAGCTGACTTAGATAAAGATTCTTTAGAAAAAATTGTAAACAAGATTAAAAACTATTCAAAGAAGGAAAAAACAATTAATATATTTTTATTTTTAGGCGGTACAATGGGAATCATGGAGAATCAAGTGAGATTCTTTTTGAATGTTAAAGATGCGATGCTTCCAAATGATTATCTTATAATTGATAACGCTTTAGACATTTTGACCAATAGAACTGTCTTCCCAGTTTCCCAGTCTGAGGCTTACGACAACATGATGCTTTATATTGCAAGACTTTTAGGAATTGATGATGAGTATTTTGAGAAAGAATTCAGATACAATGAGCAAACAGCTATGAGAGAGTATAACTTAATTCTAAACAGAAATTTAAACATTCATTTTAAGAAATTCAACATCATCGTTGAACTCAAAAAAGGTCAAAGGATTAATGTTTGGAAGCATCGCAGAGACACCTTTGAATTTATTTCGGATAAGATAAAGCAAGCTGGTATGGAGCTGCAGTTTATTGCCAAACATCCTACTGATCCTGAGGTTATTTACATGAGTAAGTTGGTGTAGGAGGAGGCTACTTTATTATTGATTTGTATACCGTTAATCGATCAAATTTAGCTAAAAAATCCAACTTTTTTTGAATTATTTTACTTTTGTTTTCTTTGCCTAAAATTAAACCTGCAAAAATTTCCGCAAGATCTTCTTCAGGGTTTTGACAGGCTACCCTCGAAGCAAAGTAATCTTGGTGCTGATCACAGAAAGCAGTACTTTTCTTCATAAAAGTGTCGTTATCAGTAATTTTTTGAATTTCTAAGTATTCACTCCAAAGCGGCTTCCAAAATTCTTGCCAGTAAAGATTTATTACTGAATCTGTTTTACTACAGCCCTCTTGTAAATAATAGTTTGGCTGACATAATTTTTCATTATCACTGAAATTTTTTTCAAAATCAGTCCCTTTTAGTTTCAAATATTTATAGTCAATATCTATTTCGTTATTGTTTAAGGTTAGCATATGCCCCAACTCATGGATAAAAGTATACTTTAGCAGTTCAGTATTTAGATTTTTTTCAGTATGTATTTTATCTGTATTAACTTTCAATTTCCATCCCTGCGGTTGGCCTACTATATTACCGACTAAGGAATTTTCAGGTGCATCTATCACCTCAAACTCTTTAATCTGTGATACAATATCCTTAGGTATTAATTGAGTAAAAAAATCCCAAATTTGGCGATCTTCCTTATTTACAAAGCTCTGCTCAGGGATCGAGTTTACAATTTTGTAAATTCTTTGAGTTGATTGTGAGTTTGAAGTGGAAGATGTTACAGTCGTATTGTTATTTGAAGTTGGGGTCTGAATTTTTCCTATACTTAAGATAAACAAAGTACATAATAGTAAAACAAGGATAAGGATAATTGATATTTTTTTCATAAAAATAGTTATAATTTAGTTAACAAATGTAATAATATATTGACAACAAAAAATTTTATTTTAAGAAAGAATGGTTTTAATTTTAGTTACATATTTATGTCTTTCAATTTTAGCAAGTTATTTTTCCAAACAACAGTTACTTTACTGGCAGTCTTGGCACTTTTTGGAAATGTGTTAGCTTATGCAGATAATAGCGAGCTTTCACAATCACAAATTTCAGATTTACAATCACTAGCAAAAGATGCTCAGTCATCTGACAAGGGAATAAAATTAAAAGCTAAAGATAAAATCGTAACCAAGATAAATAAAAGCAACTTTAAGAAACTAGAAAATATTAAACAGGAATCAGATTTAAAGAGCTTAACTAAACAAGAAAAAGAGAGTTATGTTGCTTCTCAAATTGTGGTTGAAGAGAAAATAGTAGCAAAAAGCCTCGACAATGCTGAACAGAAGAGGAGGGGGAGCGACAAGCAAGATAGAAATTACGATTGCTGGTATGGTGTTGTAAATACAGAATGGTACAGTGCTACAGGTGCAAGATTGTGGAGATTTGCTATAAAAACCTACGCTTGTGCTGAGTGGAATTATATGACATACGGTCGTGTTTATGGTGTTTATCCTGAATATTTACCTTTTTCTGGTTGGGGGTACTATGGAGTTGTAGGCGCTAGTGATAGATGCTGGTATGGTAGAACAGATTGTGTTTTTTATAGACAAGGGAGTATGAAATTATGTTATTCATGGATTGGGTGTGTACAACAAGTTAGACCTTGGATTGAATATTACGCAAGACCTCTTAATTTACCAGATTGGTGGCGAACAGGAGGTTACTAGTAAATCATTTATATTTTTTTATGAACAATTCTAAATTATCCCCAGACACGAAAGTAATAATTACAGTTTTACTGCTCATATTCTTTTTCCCCGTAGGAATATTCCTGCTATGGTACTGGAATATCGGTAAGCTGTGGTCTAAGATATTAATTTCCATTCTTACTGCGGTAGTAGCTCTAAGTATTAGTTTTGGTGTCTTTGTTTTGTTGATGCTACCTGTTCGATATGTTACTAGTTCTGAAGGTGGTGATATTATTAGTAAGAACTCAGGGCCAAAATTTTCTTACAGTATATTAAAAGATAATCCTAAACCGTGCTCCGAGTTACCAGACAATACCAAGGTTAAAGAAGTATTTAATCAAAATCGCGGGCTTCTAAAAGAATTAATACTTTTAAACGGTGACTATTATTTTACACCAAATTACCCTGAAAATAAAGAAAAAATAACATTTAACGACACTGAATATTCATATTTTGGGAGTAATTTAAGTGTTGAAATTGGAGTGTATGATAATTGCCTAAACAAAGCAGATATTTTGTTTAAGGTTGACACTTCCAAAAATGCTGAGGCTATTAGTAATAAGCTTGGAAAAGACTTTTTTGGTATTCCTTATCGAATTTATCAAATTTAAAACTGCATGCTCATATTGCAAACTGTGAAACGAGTAAACACCTACCAAATAACATCCTACTTTGTGCTAATGACAGCAATTCTCGTTGCTGGTCTATTGGGAGTATTTTCTTTGCAAGATTTTGAAAGTAGCAATTTACAGGCCTTGAGTTATGTTTTGAGTAAAATTTTAGGTTACAGTTTGGGTGTTTTTGCTGCCTCAATGTCGGTTCCATTTTTCAAGAAAAACTGGTGGATTTTTGGAGTTTTTGTTATCTTTGCATTAATGTTTTTTGTTGGCACGACTGCTTCAATCCTATTTCCTGCACCTCATGAAAGACCGTTTTAAAGTATGTTGACTAATTTGCATTTCAAAATTACTCTGTTTAAGTTTATAAGTAAGCCAAACAAAATACCCAGGTATCGTAAGATTAAATATGCAAATCGAAATTTTAAAGTCGAAAATTCATAGGATTATTATAACTGAATCCAATCTAAACTACGTTGGTAGTTTAACAGTAGATGAGGATCTAATGAGAGCTGCAAATTTAATTCCAAACGAAAAGGTTTCGGTGGTAAACGTTAATAATGGAGAGCGTTTTGAGACCTATTTAATTGCTGGTGAAGCTGCCTCAGGGGTTTGTTGTCTAAATGGGGCAGCGGCTCGTAAAGGTCATTTAGGAGATACCATTATAATAATCTCATATGCTTTGATGGAATTCGAAGAAGCTAAAAAATTTAAGCCTAATGTCGTTTTTGTAAACGGACAAAACACTCTTTAATTCAAAACATAAAACCTTTACTAAATAGACAATTTCTGCTAAGTAATATCAATATGAAATCAGAAATCAAAAGCTTGTTTAGTATCTTATGGGATATTTTCTTGAATATACTTTTGGCCATTATAAGCACACCTTGATTTAAATCAACCATTTACAAACTCACTCACCTTTCGCACCATCCAATCAACATTTTCAGGCTTTTCATTTAACCAATTACCAATCAAATGAGGCACGTTTGGCAGTTCCAAAATCTCTCTTTTATTAGCATTTACAGCCAGGTCGTAAATAGTTTGGACTACTTCTTTTGGTATTACCTCGTCATTTTCACCGATCACAATAAGTAGTTTACCTTGAAAGTTTTCTAAAGCAAGTTTTAGATCATGATTTTTCCAGCTTTGGAGCTTCCTTATAACCCGGCTAAATTCTGGGCCGAAATTTATTTCAAAAGCTTCCTTGGAGTAGATTGCCGGGCAAAATAAAATTAGGTTTTGGATGCACTTGGGATTATTTTTTAAGAGCTCTAAAGCCACCTGCCCAGACATGCTAAAACTAAAAATTGTAAGGTCGTTTCCAGGTAGTTCGTCAATAAAACGTTGTGCTGTTTGAGTTCGTATTTGCAGACTGGAATCAGTAATATTGTGGCTACTTTTGCCGTGTCCAGGGTAGTCAAAAATGATATTACCAAAGCCATTTTCAGCTAGTTTAAGTCTTAGGGTTTCATACCTTCCAGAGTGGGACTGGCCAGCACCGTGTAAGATTAACGAGTTAAGTATTTGATTTTTATCTGGTGAAATAATCGTGTGAATTTTAAAGTCTTTTAGTTGTCTGATTTGGCCGACTGACATACTTAATAATTGGGGAGCTTGATTTAAATTTAATTATTGTTGAGGCTTTGGCAAAAAGGTATCAAGCTTTGTTTAATTTATTAAAAATATGTCTTTAAAAACAGTTTTCTCACCACTTGCTATCACCACACTTTCATTACTTGGAGTGGTGGTAATTGGCACAATTTCTTTTTTATCAATTGAAGTAATCGCTCCAAAACTTGATCAAAATAAGTCTTCAAGTAGTTCAACTTCATCATCGCTTCAATCCTCATATTCAAGCAGTACTTCTTCATCAAGCTCTTCATTTACAGGCTCAACTACAGCAGCTGTAAACACCAACCAGGCTAGAATAAGCTTCAGCTTAAACCAAAATACTGGTAGCGTTGATTATACAGGTACTGTTAATGGTAACAATGGTTGTGCGTTTATCAAAAGCCATGATTTAAGCCTTCAGAGCGGGAAAATAATCCTACAGATCCAAATGGCAGCAAAGGGGGATATCTGCACTCAAGTAATAACAGAGCTACCTATTCAAGGTGGTAAAGTTATTTCCTTATCTCAAAATCAAAAAGATGATTTTAAAAACCTATTTACTGTTAAAGTCTTGAATTAGTGAACTACAAGCTTCTTCTAGCTTTGATTTTTTCGTATACAAAATGAATTATAGCAGGTGACAGTGAGAGTACCACTACACCTATAATAAACAATTCCAAATATTTTTCAATGTCGTGGAAGAGGCTGCCTAAAAGGTATCCGAATGCTGTTAGCCCAATCGCCCATAAAAACCCACCAATTAGGTTGTAGACTATAAAAGTCTTGTAGTGCATTTTACCAATTCCAGCTACAATTGGGGCAAAAGTACGAACTACTGGAATAAATCTAGCTAAAATTATAGTTTTTTTACCGTGGTCGATATAGAAATCTTCTGCTTTTTCTAAGTATTCTTTTTTAAAAAGTACAGAATCTTTTTTGTTAAAAAGTTTTCGCCCGACAGTGTGTCCAAAAGTGTAGCCAACGCTATCTCCGGTAACTGCAGCTACAAAAGAAATAATAAAAAGAAACCATAGGTTGAAGATGCCTTTAGAAGCAGCTACACCAGCTGCAAACAGGAGGCTATCGCCAGGGAGAAAAAAGCCTACCATAAGTCCACTTTCGGCAAAAATAATTGCAAAAATTCCCAAGTATCCAAAGGTGGTTAGAATGTATTCTAGATTCATATTGTTTTAAGCAGAGGGCAAAAGTCCTTCTTGGTCAAGGATTTAGCCATTAAAGCTCTAATAAACCTGTTTTGGCTGGTCTGTCGGTAGAAGCAGTTGGTTCCGTGGTAGCTGGTACGTATTGCATATATTTAAAGAACGGCTCAAAATCATACACCTTTTGATAGTCAAAATTTACCCATTCATCTGGAATTTCCTTCAAAAAATAATCTGGATTGAAGAGCGAGGATTTCTTTTTAAAAACAGTAAAAACCTTCAAATCGCTTGGTCGAAACTGTTTCAAATAATCCAGAGCGTAGTTTAAAGTTTTACCGGACTCGGTTAAATCATCTACTACTAAAACTTTTCTACTGTTGATATGGTCGTATCTTTTAGGGAAAATAAAGGGCTGCTCTAGGGTTTTGGATGCCCCGGCGTAATATTCAACGTTTAAGGCATCAATGTCTCTAATGTTTAGAAGTTGGGCCATCAAACAGGCTGGGATCATGCCTCCACGGGTGATGGCTACGATAATATCAAATTCTTGTTTGGTTAATTCTTCCAAAAGGTCTTTCATAGAGCCAAAGGAAGGTATAAATTTGATCTTGTCAATTTGGGTTATTCAGTTTACATGTAATTTAACTAAAAATGAAATACAATTTATTATGTCCAATATACAACAAATTACACTAGCAGGCGGTTGCTTTTGGTGCCTGGAAGCTGTTTTTCAAAGAATTAAAGGAGTGCAAGAAATTGTTTCTGGTTATACTGGTGGCGATTTAAAAAATCCCAGTTACAGAGAAGTTTGCAGTGGTAAAACTGGTCATGCTGAGGTAGTTCAAGTCACTTTTGATACTTCGATAATCAGTTTAGACAGAATATTTGACGTTTTTTGGCACGTACATAACCCTACAACTTTAAATAGGCAAGGAGCAGATACAGGTACTCAGTACAGAAGTGCAATCTTTTACAACTCAGAACTGCAGAGGGATGAAGCACTGGAATCTATAAAAAAATTGCAATCTTTAGGCATTTACCCTGATCCAATTGTCACCCAGGTTGCTGCTCTCGAGGTTTTTTATCCTGCAGAGGATTATCATCAAGACTACTACAATCAGCATCCTGGTGAGGGCTATTGTCAGGTTGTAATAAATCCTAAACTGGGTAAAATTAATGATTTATTCAAGGATTTGATCTAGGGTGGGATGTGTTAATGGCTCGTAAACTTCGTCGCTACAATAAATTTGCAGTTAAAGGCTATATTTTTGACGGTACCAATCTAGGGTTTCAGCTATGGCTTGATGATGTAATGTTACTTTGACACCCGGAAAATATTTTTGAAATTTGGAATAATCTACGTAAAAAGGATATTCAAATTGGTACCAGATTTTTAAAACTTCTTTCAAGATTGGAATAAAAAGTGATAGTATTTTAGCGCTAGTTTTACCTATAACTAAAATTTTACTCTGGCTTTGGGCTGTAGTTTTAGTTTGATCCACAAATTCCTTTGTTGTAACTTGCTTGTCACAGGGAAGGTGAAAAACCTGCCCGTTTGCAGAATTATTTGTACCCAGAGTCACCAAACCTCTAGCAAAATCCTTAGTATAGATAAAACTGTGCTTGGTGTTGATATTGCCTAAAAGGGCTATGGTTTTGTTTTCTAGAGCCTGTTTAAAAAGAGTGCCTCCAAGTGAGGATTTTTCAGCGTAAGGGCCAAAATAATCTCCACCACGCCCAACGGTAATCTTTGAACCTTCGGCCATCGCTTCGGAGTACAAGTTACTCATGCCAATACGTAGCTGTCCTTTACGGTCCTTTGCCAGCATTGGGCTGGATTCACTTAGGGGCATCACTGAATTCTCACCGTACATATACAGATTATCAGCTACGACAATCTTTACGCCAGTTCTTTGGGTTAAAGTAATCAAATTCTTGGTAATCTGGGGAAAAAAATCAAACCAACCAGCGTATTCCACATTCAAACAGTTATAAACTACAGCAGCTCCCTGACATACACTTTCCAGCTGTCTGTAATCAGTACAATCAGCCGCATACAAGTCCACTGATTTTGGAAGCGTCCCTTGTTTACCAGAAAAATTGATAGCCCGTACAGGAATGCCCTGCAAGATTAGTTCATCCACCACAGCTCTACCAATACCACCAGTTGCACCCAAAACGACATGCAGCTTATTTTGTGCACCAAACATAAATTTAACCCACAGTAATGACAAATTTGTTTGGGTTCTGTCAACAATTTATTCTTACATTTACACCAATCCTTCAGCATTTATAAAACGTATACTCGCCTTAAATAAGCTTAAGGGTGCTTAAAAGCTTTTAACAATTTCTTTATATTCTTTATAAGTAATACCTCAAAGTTTTTAAATTGGAACTTACAACATCAGGGTAAACATTTTTCTTTTTAGGTACGATTACAGGACGTTTCAAACCAGTTTTCTTAAATTTAATATGGCTTCCAGATTGGGATGCTTCAATACAACCAATAAATAAAAGGAACTTAACAAATGTTTTAAAATCCTCAGTATTAGGCAAGTGAAGGGAGCTTTATATTTGTAGTCTCGGGTGCAACTATAAATTTAACAGGTGATCCTTTTTGTCTTATTTCCACACTAAATCCAGCTTCTATAAGTACACTTTCTAAATTACCAGATTCAACCAAATCTTGTAGAAATATACCCAGCATTTCTTGAAACATGCTCCGGGCCTCTTCTTTTGTATCACCTTGAGTAACTAAATTCAGCGGATAACAAATAGCTACAAAACCGTTTTCGACTGGTTTAATCTGGACTGGTATTTGACCTTCTAGTTTATACTCATTCTTAGCCATATTGGACATGTTAGCACCAATTTAAAGATTTTGCAAATTTAGAGTTTCAAGATAGAATCTGTCAAATTTACCATACAGGTGCGTGTTCAGCTAAACTCAAAGATGGTATCTAAAATTTTGTTATAATTCTTTGTAAAAAACAATCTCAGTAGCTTCTCCAGGTAAAAATAATGCTCCTGAATCAACATAGCCAAGTTTTCTATAAAAATGTTGAGCCTGCTCGTTTGATAAACTAGAGGTCAAAACAAATTTGTGACCTAACTTCTTCATCTCTGTCTCCCAATATTCAACAATCTCAGTTCCATAACCTTTTCCACGGTAATCTTCTAAAAAATTCAACAAATTCATAAACGGAATCTCATCCCAAAAATATGAAAATCTTAAATACCCGATAATTTTTTCTTCAATCAGGTATAAATAAACTTCACCACCTTGAATTTTCTTAGTTAGTTTTTCACTTGATAAATGTGATTCAATCTCAACCAATCTAATTATATCATTTTGACTAGCAAGCCGAACCATAAAGTTTTATTTTAAATAATTTCAGATACAAGCAAAGCGAGTATCGTTCAGATAAAATTTTTGTTTTGGGGCCCCCGAAAAATGCATATTTTATGGGGAAAAGGAGCAACAACGAAGCGGCGAAGCTTTGGCTCTATATAGCAAAGTTAAGAATTGTAAGTTTTTGTTTTGGGTTCCCTGAAAATTTATCTAATTTTGAGGGGTAAGGAGCAACAACGAAGCGAGCGAAGCTTTTGACCCGATAGGGACAAAACGTAGCAAGTGCAGTTTGTTGCGACGTAGTGGTGGACCCGGTGGGATTCGAACCCACGACCAAAGGATTAAGAGTCCTCTGCTCTACCAACTGAGCTACAGATCCAAGACTTGGAAAAGTTTGTGTTTAGGCTAAAATTGTCAAGAACTTCAATCTAAATCACAATAACTTGCGATAAACAAAAATAGTTGTAAGCCTAAAAATTACTATTAAAAAATTGCAAATTAGTGTAATATGGACATTCAAAATTTTCAAAACGAACTGAATCGTGAATATTGGGGAAATAATCTTGGCAGTTATCTGGTAGCTTTAGGAGTATTTCTGATCACTTATATAGTCTTAGATATAATTTTAAGAAGGGTTTTGTTGGGCAGGCTTATTGTTTCATCCGAAAAAACTGAAACTAAGATGGATGATCTTGTAGTTTCAACAGTTAAAAAATTTGATGGTTTATTTTATATTTCAATTTCAGCTCTGGTAGCTATTCAGATAATCACTTTAAATAGCTCTTTACTGAGGTTAATAACAATTTTGGCGACTGTAATTTTCACTTTTTATATTGTTAGAGGTTTGCAAGGAATTTTACTATTTTTAATACACGACTGGGGTGAAAAGCAAAAAAAAGAAACCGGAGAAGGTTTTGACCAATCACTAGTGCAACTGGCTGGGATTGCCACAAATATTATTTTATGGTCACTGGCGTCGATTATTGTACTTCAAAATTTCAATGTAAATGTAGCAGCTTTAATCGGTGGACTCGGAATTAGCGGTATTGCTATTGCTTTTGCTCTACAAAACATTTTAGTGGATATATTTGCCTCTTTTACTATCTATTTGGATAAACCATTCCAAGTAGGAGATCTAATCCAAATTGGCGACGATATGGGCTATGTGCAGAAAATTGGTATAAAGTCTACCAAAATCAAAACCATCCAAGGTGAGGAGCTGATTGTAGGCAATAAAGAATTAACCCAAACACGAGTTCGAAACTTTGCCAGGTTAAAGCAGCGAAGGGTTAGTTTTAATTTAGGAATTGATCCTTTAACTAAGCAATCAGAATTAATTACCATTCCCCAAATTGTAAACAAAATAATTTCTAAGATTGGTGATGCCGAATTTGTCCGCTGTCATTTACGAACTGAAGATAAGGACAGCTTAAACTTTGAGGTAATCTATAGCTTAGATACTGGGGACTTTGAGAAGTATCTGGATATACAACAAGAGATAAATTTTAAGCTTAAAGAAAAGCTGAAAGTGGTTAAGATTGGGTGAAAATTCGGCACATTGTCATTGCGCGATTGCTGGGCAATCTTTTAACTTTGCACGGCTGGTATTTATGCCTTAGATCCTGAAGCAAGTTCAGGATGACTGTAGCAATGAGTTTTTAGATAATTCATTTAACCAAACAAAAACCGCCTCACAAGGGGACGGAACATAAATTGTTTTTAAAAGTAAGTTGAAAGTAAAATTATTTACCTTTAACAGACTCTTTGAAAGTCTTACCAACTTTAAAGCCAACTGACTTGGAAGCAGGGATTTTCATCTTAGCTCTAGTCTTTGGATTGATACCATCTCGAGCTTTTCTTTCAACTCTGTAGAAGGAACCGAAACCGGTTAAACTAACATCGTAGCCGTCAACAACTAAGTCAACAACGGATTGTAAGACAGCATTTAATGTCTTTTCAGCTTGAGCTTTTGAAATTCCGAGTGAAACGGATAATTTTTCAACAAGCTGTGTGCGATTTGCTTTTTTGGAAACTTTAGCCATATAGAGTGTATAAAATACTTTCAAACAAAAAGTATAGTTACTCGATTTCATTAAGGATTACATTTTTGTCAAGAAAAGTGACATGATACTTGTTAAAATCAAAAAGATCATAGCTAGTTTTGTAAAGCATGACATATTTACAAATCGACCCTTTCGTACATCTCATTTTAGAGCCATTAAATCGCAAAAAGTTCGAAATCGAGCTAATCTATTCTAGTGGTGGAAGTTGGTTCGAAAAACCACAAAACAGAGGTAAAAAACACTTGCTTGAACACTGTATCGCATCACGTGTAAAAAACATGGATTATAAGACTTTTAAAAACTTTCAATTTGAAAAAAACATATTTTTAAATGCTTTTACCTCACCTTTGAATATGGGCTTAAATGCTACAGGTCACAAATCAGATGGGGAAGATATGCTTGATATAATTTTGGAAATGGCTTTCAAGCCTACTTTTGACCAGCAGATTTTAGATCAAGAAAAAGAGGTTGTGCTTCGTGAAATTTCTGAAAGGTCAGGTGATCCAAATTATCGCCTTCATTACCAAACAATGGAAAAAGTATTTACCGCCAAATCTTACGAAAACCATCAAACGCTGGGTGATAGTGAGATGGTTAAACAAACAACAATTGCCGATTTTGACTCGTTACACAAAGAAAACCTTGAAAATAGCCATATAATTTTATGTTTAAGCGGCAACGCTGTAAAACTGGAAAATGCGGTTGATAAAATCAAAAATTATTTATCCAAAAGACAGGATAGTGCAATTCAAGCTGTAGAAAATAAAGTCACTAAAAAACCAATAAATTTTTATCCGGGATCTATTTTTCAAGATTTTAAAGTATTACCTGTAGTTAATAAACTTGCTCACAAACATGTAGATTTTACCATCTATATTCCTTGTAAGTTGGATTTTGATAACAAACCCGCAAGCAAAATTTTTGAAGAACTATTTTTAAAATATTATGGGGTTTTGTACTCTCGTTTACGAGACGAACTTGGCTTTGTATACGGATTATATAGCAGTTTTAATTTCGAAACTCAGAACTTATTAATCAATTTATCCTGCGAAGAAAAATATGTTTCGCAGATTATTTCAGAAATTGAGGATGTATTTAGCAACTTTAAAAAATACTTTGATCCGATTAAATTTAAAAACCTGAAGTCAATTATAACCAAGAAGGTAGACATTAGTAAGGACACTCTTGGAAGTGAGACTGGGTTTGCTCAAAGTAGTCTATTAACATATGGTTTGGTAGAAAACTTAGATGATTACCAAAAACGAATTAAAAAAGTCACCAAACAGGATTTGCAAGTTTTTTATACCAGCCTAACCCAGGGTCTACTAGAAAAAAGAGTTGTTTTGGTGAGCCAGGATGAAGCAATCCAAAAATATGCTGTTTAAGCTGTGTCTAGGTTTACAAAAATGAATTTATGGCTAAAAACTCAAATATACCTACAATCAAGCAAAGTCAGCTAGTCAATATGAACGATTCGCAATCCACAATCAAACCTAAAAGTACTCCAGTAAATACCATTTTTAAACTTGTTCTTGGTTTTTTAATAGTTTTGTTGGTGGTTTCTAGTGGCCTGTTTATTTACGTATTAGCTAATCCTCGAAGCGACTTGAGTCACATCGTTGTCGAAAAAACCTTTTTAAATAACCTAATAGATTTGCCGGGGAAACCTTCAGAAAATAACAACTCTTCATCGTCTTCTCAGGCTTCGGAAGGTAAAATTATAAATAATATCTTGGGCGATCAGAAACAGAATTCTACCACTGGACTTCAATTCGCGCCTCAGGCTGATAGTAAAGCCATTGCAGAAGTAGTCAAAGATGTGTTACCAAGCGTAATTTCTATAAGTGTTCAAACTAAAACTGACGGGGTTAAGCTCTCCTCAAGCAAAGTAGCTGGGACTGGATTTTTAGCCACTTCCGATGGCTTGATGTTTACTAATAGGCACGTGATCTCGTTGATTTGTAAGTATCCCAAGGAACAAATTCAAATTACTGGTGTCAGTTCATTTCAAAAAGCTTATGATCTTGAGCTTTTGAGTGTTGATCCTGTAGATGATATCGCGATTTTACGTGTGCTAAATATGGATACTCAAATTCAGCCTGTAAAGCTGTTTAATAGTGATCAGCTGGCTTTGGGACAGGATGTGGTTGCCATTGGTAATGCTCTTGGAGAACTACAAAATACTGTTACTAAAGGTGTTGTTTCAGGATTGGATAGAAGTTTTCAAACTCAGATAAAGGACGACTGCACCAATACTAAGTTTGTAGCTAATGGCTTGATTCAAACAGATGCCGCCATTAATCCTGGCAACTCTGGGGGTCCGTTATTTAACGCCACCGGTCAGCTTGTAGGGATGAATACCTTAACTACGGCTGATGCACAAAGTATAGGCTTATCCATACCAACTCAGACCTTAAAATCAGTACTCGAAAGCTTTATTGTAAATAATAAGATCATCAGACCAAGGCTAGGGGCGGAAACTGAGCAAATTAACGCATTAAACAAAGCTCAAAACAAATGGATTCCAACCGATTATGGTGAAATTGTGTATTCGGATACTCCGGCTTCCGCGGTAGCAGTTGGTTCTCCAGCGGCCACAGCAGCCTTGAAATTTGGTGACATAATTTTGGAAGTAAACGGTACAAAACTTGTATCCAATATCAACAATCCATTTCCGCTTAGGCGAGATATTTTAACTAGAAAAACCGGGGATAAAATTGTTTTAAAAGTGCTTAGAGCTGTGAAACAAACCGAAAAAGGCATTGAATATGAAAAAGAAGCTGTGGATTTGAATGCTACTTTGGGTTCTGTAAGCTTTGATCTTACTACCAAGCAGCCGTTGTTTTTGTAGGTTGTTTATAAATGTAAAATTTTCTTGTTGCAGCTAAGTGTAAGTTTAGGAAGTCACGTTCTTACGCTTACGGTTGATTTTGGGTTGATTTCGATGGTATTTCTACGGGAATGGCAAGCATTCCCCTACGATTGCGTTCATTTGGGTGGATAAATCAGCCCCCTACGACTTTTGTTGCCAGGTTTGGAATTTGGTTTCGTTTTTGGGGTGTAGGATGTCTTGCCTCCATTTGATGGGGTTGTTAATTATGTATTCTTGGATTCTTTGTAAATCTTTTTCGCCGCGAATTATGTGATCGTAAAATGATTTTTGCCATAACGAAGGGAAATTTTTTGTAAAAGTTGTCGTAGGGGAATGCTTGCCATTCCCGCAAAGCACATCATTCCCGTTTTGCAAATCGTTTTCATTTGTTGCGTTTAAATTTTTCAAACCCGTGGTTTTGTTTGTCAAAAGGTTATATTCTTTATGGAACCGCAAGGGTTCCGCTACGAATTCGTTATTTATATTGTACCATGATAAAGATTTAAATTTTGAAACTATGTCTGATAAATTTGTATTTTTATTTGTAATATTTGAAATTGGTTTATCATAAAATGTTATAATTCCATGAAAATGGTTTGGCATAACAACAAATAAATCAAGACCAATATTTTCAAAAAAATCACCAATACTTAACCATGTATTTTCAACAATTGAACCGATGTCTGTATTCACCAACCTCCCGTCAGCATCAATATCCGATAAACAACAAATCCTGTCTTTAACGCAAATTGTAATGAAAAATGAATTTTTTGTATGGTATAATTTTTGATGCGGGAGACGGTTTACCTTTCTTTTTAACATGATTTATATTTATATGTAAATATAATATTGCATTGTCAATTTAATTTTATATATGTTAGATAATTATGCTTTTTTTGGTCGTTACCCATACGGTTAATTGAGTTCGGGAATGGCAAGCATTCCCCTACGGTAGATCTCATTCGGGAGGATAAATCCGTCCCCTACACAACAAAAACTCCACCTTTAGGGTGGAGAATGATGAAAAATGTGTCCGCAGCGTATGAGCATGCGGAGGTGAGAACAGAAGGCTGTTCAATCACCATCTAGTAATAAAACTAGATCACTACCAATTTTGGCCATCGGAAACAATCCTTAAACCTTGCCTGGTAAGGACTGATTTGTTTAAGGAAATATCGATGAGGCTACTGTACCCGTCAAGTTGCAAATCGCCGTCTTTGTTGTAATAGACGATCCAATACCTGGTTTTAATCACCTGTTGAGTGACCATCCACTGTGCTTTTTGCACAGAATTTAGCTCCTTCCAGTTGGAAGGTAGCTCCTTCCAGTTGGAATGTTTGGAAATCCCTGGCTGCGAAAAAACAGGACCAGCACTCAAATTTACAAGATAGGAACTCAAAGTTAAAAACAATGCAGTTGCCGTTATAAATTTAACAAACATTAATACCTACCTCTTTCAATTGGTTATTATCTGAAAAAAATAATTCAGACTCGCTGAACATAGCAGAGAGAGAGAGTTTAGTCAAGAATTAAAAACATCTATTTTAAAAGGTTTTTTAGGAGGTTGGAGAAAAAAGTTTGAGGTTTGAGAGTGTGAATGTGTGATTGTTTTTATTTTATTTGCGTGTTTGGTTTTTTGTGGCTCGTAAACTTCGCCGCTACAAGATTTTTCATTATTAATTTTTCATTATTAATTTTGGAATAAATCCAGCATTTAGAGTTTAACCTGCGGAAAGTCAGAGGCTTACCCCTACGTTGTTGGTCTGTGGTGGGTTGAGTTGTTTGGCGTTTTGCGGGAATGGCAAGCATTCCCCTACCGTTACATTCGGGAGGGTAAATCCGTCCCCTACGATTTCGGTTGATTTGCGGTCGCTTGCGACCATTGGCTAGGCTTTGTCCGAATAGGCTGACGCAGTGTAGTGCGGTGCGGGCGAAGCAAGTTGATAATGAACAACTAATAATTAATAATATGCCCAATCACTTCAGCTAGATCCCTTTGAAGAAGAGTAGCTGTGTAATGTTTATTTATGCTCGCCTCGTTAATCACAACAAAACACCCCGTCATCACTGCGTGATGCCACCCCTCTGTAGAGGGGAATCTCTAGCTTGTCTCTAGTTTAAATTAAATTATTATTTGTCGTAGTTGGTATAATTAAGTCCTAATTATTGACGAACTCGGTTTCTGCAAATTAGATTGTTTGGTGATCGAAACTACAGAAAATTCTAAAGAAATTCAAGAAAAAATTTTAGGCGGGCTAAATTCCAGACAGTTTGAGGCTACAAAAGCTGTTACAGGCTCGACTTTGGTTATCGCAGGAGCTGGTAGCGGAAAGACTGCTGTGCTTACTCGTCGGGTGGCTTATCTAATCGCAGGAGGTACACCTGGAGGTCAGATCCTATGTTTAACTTTTACCAACAAGGCCGCCAAGGAAATGAATTCTCGAGTAAATAGCCTTTTAGAAGATGTGGGTATTTTTCTACCTCGAGTTCCAGTCTGGTCTTCAGATTACCAGCACGCTCCGCTTTTATCTACCTTTCACTCGTTAGGTGTTCGACTCCTTCGCGAATTTGGTGAAAAAATTGATCTCAAAAAGGAATTTAGTATTTTGGACATGGATGACCAGAAAAAGATGATCCGAGAGATTTTAAAAGAATTAAATGTGGATCAAAAAAATCTGCAACCTAGTTTGATCACTTATTTCATCAGCCAGTGTAAACAAGAACTTTTGCTTGCCAGTGATAGCCGCAAAATTAGCAAGGACTTTTTACCGATTTTCCATCAAGTGTATGCCAAATATGAGGCTAGATTAAAAGCCAGCAGCAGTGTTGATTTTGATGATTTGATTTTGCTTAGCTACATTCTACTGCGCGATCACCAAGATGTTCGCCAGACTATTCAAGAACGCTGGAGGCACATTTTAGTGGATGAGTTTCAGGACACCAATCCAGCTCAGTTTGAGATTATTCGTCTAGTTGCTCCACATGGTATTATTCAAGAGGAAAATCGAAGCTTGTTTGTAGTGGGAGATGACGCCCAGTCAATTTATGCTTTCAGAGGTTCAAAAATTGAGATTATTTTAAATTTTGAAAAAGAGTATCCTGGAACCAAAGAAATTATTTTAAACCAAAACTATCGCTCTACACAGCCAATTTTAGACCTAGCTGAGAAGGTTTTGAGCCACAACCCAAGGCAAAAAAAGAAAGACTTATTTACTGAAAATAAAGACAGTATCAAGGTTAGTTACTATTTAGCTCGCAACGAGCAGGATGAGGCTGAGTACATTATGAAAAAGATTTGGGAGCAGTATGGCCCAGGAAAAGCAAGCTCAAATACTGCAGAGCTAAAAGTTGATTTAAAGGCCGACACTGATATAATTTTTGAGGCTGACGACGAAGTTTCTGCTAAACCAGCAGTTAAGGCAATTGACCCAGTTTCGTCGATGTTTGATGTTTACCTAGAATCTGAAGAGTTTGCCCCATCTTCCAGACAATTTTTAAACTACAACCCCAGCCAGTGGTCAGTGCCAGCTTACGACTGGAGCAAGGTTAAAGAGCTGGATGAATGCACGATTTTATACAGAACCCATGCTCAAAGTAGAAGTTTAGAAGAAACTTTTTTAAAGTATAAATTACCATACAGATTGGTTTCTGGAACCAGATTTTTAGACAGAAAAGAAATCAAAGATGTACTGGCAATTTTAAAGTTTTTATCCAATGGTGAAGATAAAATTAGTTTACGCAGATTTTTACCACTTGTGATGGACGGGGTAGGGCCAGTGACAATGGCTAAAATTGAGACCTATTTGGAAGATTTTGAGTATCCGCTGGCACCAAAGTACCAAGAGCAAATTATGAATTTATTTGCCAAAATGCAGTCCAGCTGGCAGCAAAACGACAGTCTAATCGAACTCACCAAGGCCTTAATAACCGATTCAGGATACCTTAGGTATTTAAAAAGTGAATATCCTGGCAAAGAGGACTATCAAAATAGACTAGAAAATATTGGAGAAATTTATTCCTTGATGTTTCCTTTTGATGAGGATAAAACAGTGGACTTACCAATTCGCTTGCAACGCTTTTTAGAGCAAGTTGGTTTGATGAGTCAGCTTGATGCTACCGAAAAAGATATTCAGCCAAAGGTTAATTTAATGAGTTTGCATCAAAGTAAAGGTCTGGAATTTGATAGTGTTTTCTTGGTTGGTGTAGAAGATGGACTCCTTCCTCATCAAAACAGCTTTTTCGAAGCAGGTGGGATGGAAGAAGAGGTACGTCTGGCCTATGTTGGAGTTACCAGAGCTAAAAGATTTTTGCATCTAATTTCAGCCGATTCCAGAATCCAATTTGGTACTGTCAAAGCAAATCCTGTCAGTAGGATTTTTAGACCATTTTTAGATACCTATTGTCAACGAGTTCGTTAATTCCTCGGCTAAAGATAGTGAAAAGTGTCTATTTAAAAGTGCTAGCAGCTCTAATGAATCCTGGTAAGCTTGATATTAAGCCAAGACCTAAGCTAGCAATTAAAAGAATTAAATTGAGTAGGCTTGCGATCAAAATAAAGTTAAAAATTGCAAAGATCAAACCAAGCAAATAAAAGCCTGGAGCCAAAGATTTTAGCCATCTGTAAATATAATCTAAAAGATTTTTTAGACCAGTTTTAGATTCCAAATTCAGCACTGTTGTTTCTGGAAGTTCTTTCAAAAATATTAGGTTATCGTTTTGAGGAGCGAGGATTATTTCTTGATATTGAATATTGCCGCCATCATTGATTTGGACTATGTAGCTTCCCGGCCTTACTTTAAAAGTAAATTTACCCTCTGAGTTGGTTTTGGAACATTCTAATAAACAAAAGTCCGTAGCATTGAAAAGTTTGATAATAGACTCTGATATTAGCTGGCCAGTAAGTTTGTCGGTTGCCACTGAGGAGATAACTCTATATTTACGATTTATTACTGATAAAATAGCACTCAAAACGAAAATCAAAACTCCAATAAAAGATAACAATTGCAGGGTACGCAGACTGGCTTTAAAGAAATTGGCAAAAAACCAGTTGTTGACTACAGGCTTACCTGAAATTTCAGTAACAAAATCACTTCGACTAAGACTTTCATCTTTAGCTTCTTGACTTAGTTTTTGGGTATAAACCTCACCACTAAAGCCTCCTGTTCTTGGTAAAAACGGGAAACTGGGAAGGGTTGTAGTGCCACCTGCACCTTCTGTTACTCCAACAGCAGGACAAAGTTGTGTTTTGATGACTGCCGGGGGGATGTTAAAGACTATCTGATCACTAGATTTATTACCGGCTATATCTCTAGCATTTACCAAAATGCTACTAGCCTTGTCGGGGTAAAAATCATTTCTAGGGTTGATTGTAAAAGTATAATCCAAGGGGTTTCCAGCGTAAATTACTTCAGGGTCAGTAACTTTATAAGTATCGCCATTTATTGTAAAAACCAGGTTGTTTAGATCAACACCACTCTGATTATCAGTAATTTTAATGGTTACTTTGTTGTTTAAAGCCACTCCTAAATCGTAATTTTTTGGTGTTTGGAAAAATATTTTGGGTGGTTGAGTGTCTGCAGTACAATTACCGGTAGCGAATGTATAAGTTCCATTTCCGATGCTGGTTAACAGGTCATCACTGGTTGTAGCTTCGGCTACGTTACTGTCTCTGGTAGCTCCAGCACCATCAAACTTTATAGTAAAATTAGTGGTGGTGATTCCAGGCTTACTCTGAAATTCAACGGTCGCAAAGGTTTTATTACCGTTTAAATTGGTTACAAAAGAACCCCCAGTTAATACAATTTTACCTGTGGTTTCATCTATAATATTACCAAAATAGCTTTCATATGCATCTCCAGGTTTAATTTGTTTATTGGCGATGTTGGGAACACTGTCTAAAATTGTAATTTCACTTGGATTATAATAAAACTCAATATCAGCTGCATTCGAGTCCTCCCCTTCGGTATCTACTAAAATGTTAATACCACTGGTACATCCAGCTAAAAACTGTTTAGTAGGCGGATTAAATTTGAAGGAAGCAGCCTGGGTATTGATTGAAGAAAAAATCGATATTAGCCCTAAAACTGAGGTAATGAAAATTATAATTGGAGATAATATTTTGGGCATATTAACATTGACCTAATTTATAAAGGTTGAAGATTGTATTTGAAAAATCCAAAGAGTTTACTTTCTGATCACGATTTAAGTCATTTTTTTCATCATCTGTTCGATAAAGAAATCGAATTTGAGTCGACATATCTAAAGAATTAATTTTCTCATCTCTAACATTGCTTGTTTCGCCAGCTAAAAGCTGCACACCATTTTTAGAAAAATCCACTACTTGTGCATCTGTTTCAAAGGCTGGAATTGAACTAAATTTCTTACACAGATGTGAATATCCAATTACATCAAAACTATACAAACCTAGCGACAGATTTAAATTGCGAGGGCATAAGTCAACCGATCCGGTACCGCTATTTGCCGTTCTAAGCTGATTGACAGTTGTAATCAGATTGTTTGAAGAATTGTATATTTTTACTGTTAAAAGGGTGTTCCAGTTGTTGAGGCGTGGAATACGTTTTTCTGGTTTAGCAATGAAGTTAAACAAGCACACTAAAGTCCTTGTAACCCCAAGACTAGCAGTTGTAGATCCTGAATTAGTAGCCTTTGTTGCAATAGAGAAATAACAACTAAATAACAAAGTAAATGCCGTTATAACGGTCAAAAGACTATTGATTTTTATTTTTGTTAGCATCCAAATTTAGGTACAAGTAGTATTATAGCCTTACTTTTGGCTTTTGGCAAAAGATTTTAGTTACTTTAAATCTTTTATGAAAGTGCTGCTTCGAGCATTTTTGATACATTGTTTTACATCCTCCAAATTAAAGATGCCTCTCTCTAATAAATTCTCGTATTCCTTTTTAACATTTGTACCAAGAATAACCGGTCCATCAGAATTAATGTTAAACTTAATACCGTGATCTTTAAAGATATCTAAAATATTTTTTACACCATTCCAGCCATCAACAAGCTGTAGGCTAACGTTTGATGTTGGACACACCTCCAAAAGGATTTGTCTTTTTGCTAGTTCTTTGAGAAGTTTTTCATCACTGACACTTTTAATTCCATGGCCAATCCTGTCAGGCGATATTTTTTCAAGCACTTCCCACATTTCTTCAACACTTCCTTCTTCTCCAGTGTGTACTGTAACACCAAGGTCAAAACTCTTGGCTTTTTCCATCGGTTTTATAACATCATCGATCTTGAAATCTGATACATGAGGACCGCTTAAGTCCAGCCCTACTATACCTTCATTCCTAAAACCAATAGCTTTATTAGCAATAATATTATTTCTTTTGGCATCGAATCGACGGTCCATTTCAATTATAATCCCAGCTTTTATAGGGTAAATCATACAGGCTTTTTTCATTCCGACTAAGGCACTATAGATTACCCTGTCTAGGTCATATAAACCATCGCGATTTCTGCGCATTGGGTTAAACCTGATTTCTAAAAGGTTTGTGCTACCTTTGCGATATGATAACGAAATTGCTTCATATACTGATTGTTCTATGGCGTCTGGACTGCTTTGTATGCGTTGAGCAACGTCAAAGTAGTTATGATAATATTTAAGTGGGTCGTCTTTGTCTATCTGAACTAAATCTAAAAACTTCCAATAATTCTTCTCCTCAAGTTTTATTCCTTTGTGATGGGCCATTTCCCAGAGTAAGTGGGCTGTAGTTGATGTGCTTAAGTGAGTATGTAAATCAGCTAAATTATATAAACTGTTGTCGGCCATGTAAATTTAAGTCCATGAAAATTTGATTATGTCAATATTAAATTTCTCGCTAAAATTTTGACAAAATATCGTAGCACTTGCATTTTCCAATCATGTTAGTTTTTGCTCAAGAAGATCTGAATCAGAGAGTTAACAGTTCCACCTCTTCAAAATCGACAGGTTCTTCTGTTACCACCAAAACAACAAGCATCACCTCAACAAATACGAGCACAACCAATTTCGGGCTTGGATTTGTAAATCCTGAATATATAGTAGCTTCCTTGAATTTGTTTATGCTCGCTTGGACAATTTTCTATATGATAATTTGTTTAAGTCATTTTTTCAATCAAAGAATATTTAACAGTGGCGGTGAGCTTGGGGGTGAAAAAAATGGTATGAAGGGAATTTATAAGGCCTTTAGAATTTCGTGGAGCTATCTTTTCACCCTACCTTTCTTTGTAGGTTTTGCTTTTGTGAATGCCCAGTATCCAGATTTTGCCCTTTTTTTGGGTGTGTTGATGATCTTAGTCTACGCACTAAAGATAATTTTTGATATGAAATCCTTTCTTTCCATTTTTGATTATTTCCCTTGGGAAAGTAAACTTGCCAAAACTGTAATCTCCTTTCTAACTGTAAAAAAATAACTCTATGTCTAAAAAAATTGCAATTAACGGCTTTGGTCGAATCGGCCGCCTCACAACAAGAATTTTAACAAACTCTTTTCCTGAAGTAGAAATTGTTGCTGTAAACGATCTGACAAGCCCTGAAAATTTAGCCTATCTTTTAAAATACGATACAACTTATCGAAAATTTAACTTTGATGTTAAAGCCCAAGATGGTAATATTATTATTAGTACAGATAAAGGCGATAAGATAATTAAAGTTTTATCAGAGCGAGATCCTGCAAACCTGCCTTGGAAAGACTTGGGTGTAGACACTGTAATAGAATCTACCGGGTTTTTTACCAAAACTGAAGACGCTTCCAAGCATTTAACTGCAGGTGCAAGACGGGTTGTACTTTCAGCACCAGCAAAAAGCAGTGATATTCCAACAGTAGTTTTGGGGGTAAATAACTTCAGTCCTGAAGATAAAATAATTTCCAATGCTTCATGCACAACCAACTGTGTTGCTCCAATATTAAAGGTATTGTCAGAGAATTTTCAGGTTGAGAATATTTTTGCAGTAACTAATCACGCATATACAGCGACCCAGCCACTTCAAGATGGTCCTACTAAAAAAGATTTTCGTGACGGAAGGGCCGGGGCTGTAAACGCTATCCCAAGTAGTACTGGAGCAGCAAAAGCTGTAGAATTAGTCTTACCTTCATTAAAAGGAAAGTTAAGCTTATCTTCACTACGTATTCCTGTTATCACGGGTTCTTCAGTTTACCTAGTGGCTCAACTAAAGGACGCAAACATAACAGCAGAAGGTTTCAACGCCATGGTTAAAGAAGCTAGTCAAACTTATTTGAAGGGAATCCTCGAGTACACAGATGAAGCAATTGTTAGCAGTGATATAATTGCCAATCCACACTCGTCGATATTTGATTCCAATCTTACCCAGGTACTTGGAAATACTGTAAATTTTGTAGTTTGGTACGATAATGAATGGGGGTATTCCAACCGATTGGCTGAAGTTGTGGCTGGAATTTAGTTTTTTTCGACAAACCCGCTAGATTGTGCTATGACTCTAAAATTATTAGAGAAATAAGCCAATGTTTGATTTAACTTTCCAGCAAGCCTACGACCTAAACCAGTGGATTGATAATATTCACAATCCCTACGTGTGGTCTTATGGAGCTGTAATATCAATTTACGCTTTACTGGAAAGTTACCTGCCAAAAAGACAGTTTGTAGCTACTGGCCTGGATAGTTTCTTAAATGGCCTAAAGTTTTTCTTTCTGTTCGCTTTTGCCTTGATTTTCTTTTCTCAAGGGCTATTGGGAGGGTGTTTTATTCAAATTCCGCAAAACTTAATCGCTCAAAAATTTTTAAATCGGGAGTATTGGTACCCTTTTGGACTAGTTTACCGTGAACAACTTGATCCTAGATATTGGCCATTTTTAAGGGGTTTGTATCTAGTATTAGGCTTGTATGGTGGCTATAGAACGGTTATTTATTATCAAAAATTTATTAATTTAAAAGCAAAAATTAAAGATAGTTTATCAACGATTATTACAAAATTTTATAGTGATACTGAGGCTTTCAGACAGCTTTTTTCCAAGTAAGTAGGTTTTGATTTTTCAAAGTATTGCCAAAAACTCGGTTGTTGCTTAAAATACATTCGTTAAACAAAATACAATTTTGACTTTAGTGAAATTTTGTGTTAAGGAATTAAGTATTTAGCTATGAGTACTACAAATCAGCATCCATACGATCAATCGTCAGAAGCACCTAACGCAGGAATTCAGCCAAGGTTCGTTGGTGGCAAGAATTTACCGTATAGCTATTTAGCTGCAACCTTAGCGAATCCTATGACACAGCCAGGAAATGGTAGCATTGCTATAGATAATAGGTTACAATCAGCACAATCATATCAACAACCTCTAGCTCAAAACAATCCTGGTTATTCTCAGCCGGTACAGGCACAACAACCAACTACATTTTTTCAAAATCAACAGCCATTTAATCAAGTTCGACAAGAACCTATTTATGAAACTATTCCTCAAACAATGAAGAGCGATGGGGGAGGTTTGCTACGGGAAAGTAATAATGGTAAAGAAAATTTAGAATCGAAGCAGAATTTAACAGAGCTAGCACAAAGACAACCAAACGCAAAGTCTCAGCAAATGGTAAGTGCTACAAAAGCAGTTTACAATCAAAACCAAACCGAACCAGTAGGAATTGACTCACGACCAGCTGGAAAAAGAAGGGAGCCTGGTATTCTTCAAAGGTGGAGTGTTACTGGCATTAAAAGACCTAAAGAATTTTCCGATTTTGTAGCAACATTAAATCCTAATCTTGACAAGCCTAAACTAAAATCTGGTGAAATGTCCAAAGTAGCCTAAACCTTTTTCCTCAGCAAAATCGTTCCTACAAAAGCTACTACAAAAAATAGAGTTTGGCCGATTAAGAAATATAATTTTTGACTTGGTGGCAATACTACTCCGAAAAAACCAGTTACCCCTAGTATTGCAGCCGTAATCACAAGTACTTGAGTTTTGTTAAAACCCATATCTACTAACCTAAAGTGCCAGTGCAGTCTGTCCCCTTTGAAGGGATTTTTTCTTTGCAAAATTCTGAAGGCCATCACAAAAATTACGTCCAAAATAAACCAGCTCATAATACTTGAAGCTGTGGCCACTTTTGCACCGCTTAAAATTGAAAGTACCCCAATCATAAAACCGATGATTTCAGAGCCCGCTTCTCCAAGGTAAATTTTAGCATCTGGTAGATTCCAGGGCAAAAACCCTAAAAGACCCGTGGCCCAGATTAAGCCCATAGCAAAGATTAATGGTTGATTAACAGGTATTAAAAGACTTGTTGAAGCAATTGTTAAAAACCCAATTATACCTACTGTTGAAACCAGCCCATCATGGCCATCAAGGAATTTGGTAGCAGCCAAACAAAAGCCTATCCATAAAAAACTAAGAGCGTAGTGTAGAAATTGATTATCCGGTATAATCTGGTTAAAGGGGTAGGATAGGGTATCAATTCTTAAGTCACCAAAGTAAACAGCAACAAAGACTGCTGCTGCAATCGGTAGAAACATTACCTTACTTTTGAACTTGAATTTATCATCCAAAAATCCAGCTAGTAGAATGATGGCTATAGCAACAAACACCCAGACAAGTTTAAAGGGGCTTAGATTCCTACCTAGAATTTCACCAAGTGTATTGATATCAACTGGGGCAAAAATACTTTTTCTCATCAGCCAAACAACTCCAGTAAAAAAAGTTGAGCTAACTATGAAAGTTGTTGCACCAAGCAGCGGTATGGGGGTCTTTTGTGACTTACGTTCTGGGTTTGATGCTGGATTGTCTAGTATTCTAAATTTAGAAGCCAAATGCATGGTTAACTCAGTCCCGAAATAGGATATTACAAGATTCAAAGTTAAAATCAGAGCGATTATTAAAAGTAATTCAGGTTCTAGGGTAATCATCTATATTAGAATAAGTAATTTAGACAGAAAGTCAAATCATTAAAAATCCCCTAAAAAGGGGAAGAGCGGCATTTTCAAGATATTGAAAACTACAAAGAATCAACAATTTCTTCTTCAGTTACAACCATAACTGCGTCTGTTGGAGAAGCAGTCTGATTAGCTAACAATAGATTTGGCCTGATACCGTTTTTTTTGCATGTTCGAATATATCGAGTCCTATCTTCACCTAATAAATAGTTTAGAATTTTCTTCCTTTTACCAACTTTACGTAGTAATCCTCTTCGTGAAGAGTGATCTTTGTTGTTGGATTTAAGATGGTCTGTTAACTTTGTAATTTCTTCGGTTAAGATAGCAACCTGAACCTCTGGAGATCCAGTGTCTTTCTTGTGAATTTGGTGTTTGGTTACAATTGCTGGTTTTGCTGCTTTGATGTGCTTGGATGATGGCATGTGAATAATTAATAAATTGTTTAAAATTGTACTTTTACGTTTTTCCTTTCTTCTTGTGGATTTTCTAATTCGAAGAATGGTTCTAGCTTAGCTCCTGCAAGTCCTTTGAAAATCAAAGTTGGGAACTGGTCTTGAATGGTGTTGTAGTCGCTAACGGTGTTGTTGTAGAATCTTCTAGAAGCTAGGATTCTATCTTCAGTGTTGGTTAGCTCATCTTGAAGTTGAGAAAAATTCTGATTGCTTTTCAAATCAGGGTAACTTTCTGATAGAGCAAAGAGTTGTCTGAGAGTACCACTTAATACATTTTCAGCCTCTGCTTTATCTTTCCCTAAGCCTGTAACATCAATCGCTTGTTGTCTAGCTTTTATAACCTTTTCGAGAGTTTCAGATTCAAAAGCCTTGGCACCTTTAACCGTCTCAATAAGATTTGGAATCAGGTCATAACGTCTTTTTAACTGAACGTCGATGTCTGAAGCAGATTCTCTAACTTTATTTTTTAAACCGATTAGAGTGTTGTAAGCTCCTACTGCTAAAAAAATAACTACTAGTAGAACAGCCAGAATTATATAAATTGGAATCATACGTAGATGTTGTATTAATCTATTATTTTAAGGACAAAAATTGTCAAATAGTATTTTGGGCTTGCACTATTTGAAAAAACTCTTTTGAATCAAATAATATGAAATCAAGTAAAATAATTTGGATTGTCCTGATTGCAGTAATGGTAATTTCTGGTGGTTTGGGGATTTATCTGTATATCAAAATTGACCAATCAAACAAGGTTTCGGCTAGTATTAACAGCAGTACTGATGTGTTGAACAATCAAGCTGAAAAGATGAATGCCTTGCTCTTGCAAGTACAGGATATTAGCGCCAATTTGACTCAAAAAACAAATTTTAAGGATTATTTAGAAAATATAAAACCTAAAAATGATGAAATTGCATCTTTAGTTGATGAAACTGAAGCCAGTAAAAATGAAATAAAGGCTGGTCCAAATTCTGATACTAAAGAGTTTGCAAATCAAACTGTTTTATTACTCGATGCCAGGAAAAAAACACTTTCTAGCTTCAAAGGAATTATTTATATGTCCAGTTGTTATGTAGATAAAAGCATTAGTTTGACAGCCTGGTCTGAAGAATACTCAGCAAAGTGGGCCGCCCTAACAGCAGATACACCAAGTGCGGACTTTGTTAAACTTGCCAAAGACACTGCTACCAAACTTTCTGACAACGCAACTACATTACCAACTATAAAGGATTGTTTTAAAGATGAACTTTCTAAATATTATACAGATGAAATTAAAGCTGAAGAAACCCTAGAAGTTAAAGTTTATCAAAACCTATCTGCTTCGGTAAGTAAAATAGGGGATAGCGTTACAGTACAGAAAAAAGCTGATTATGATGCTGCTAATAATGAAATTGCTAAAACTTTAAAAGAAGAATCCAAATACCAACAATTTCTCAAGGAGTCTATGCAAAAAGCCATTCGAGAAAATACACTTACTGCTTCAACTAAAGTTAAAAACCAAGAGCAGATTGTTCAGCAGCTTTCCGACGAGATAAAGGATAAGTACGCACTTAATAGGACCTTAAAACTATTTTAGAACCAAGCACTTAATACTACAAGTAAAACTTGTCTATCACTTTTAGATTATCATCTAGTTTGTACACAAGGGGTTTTCCGGTCGGTATTTCCAGGCTAACAATGTCTTCGTTTGATATCCCTTCTAGGTTTTTAATCAAGGCTCTCAAACTGTTTCCGTGTGCAGAAATCAAGACTTTCTTGTTAGACTTTATTTGGGGGATTATTATATTTTCCCAATATGGCAGGGCTCTTTCAATTGTATTTTTGAGACTTTCTGTCAGTGGTAACTCCAGCTCAGATAAAAGACTATACTTAATTTCTGTTACTGGATTTCGAGGGTCTGCTTCGGATAAAACTGGTGGCTGAATGTCAAAACTTCTTCGCCATAATTTAACTTGTGCGTCACCGTATTTTATAGCAGTTTCAGCTTTGTTTAAACCTTGAAGAGCCCCATAATGACGTTCGTTTAGTCTCCAGCTTTTGTCTGTTTTAAGCCATAAAAGATCCATTTCTTCTAGGATAATGTTCAATGTCTTGATCGCTCTTTTAAGATAAGATGTGTAAGTAATATCAAAAGAATAGCCCTTTTCTTTCAAGATTATACCAGCACTGTGAGCTTCTCTTTCACCTTCAGGGCTTAAATCAACATCTGTCCAGCCTGTAAATCTATTTTCTAAATTCCATTGGCTTTGGCCATGCCTGATTAAGACTAATTCTGTCATAGATTATAACTTTATTCTAACAATTTTTTTGAGTCAACTTATTTCATTTATAAAACAATAATTAGGCCTTAATTAGTCAGGATTTTTAATTCTAAGATTTCTTGGCTTTGGACTTTGCAGGAAAATTTTTTGATACAATTTGCCAATTGGGTTTAAGCCTTTATTGACTACTTTTTCAAACTTTTCAAGCTGATCAGTGAAAGTATTTTCTTGTAATTTATTATTTTCAAAATTCCTGATTATTTGAGAATAAAGCTTTAAATGCTGTTCAGTGATAATTTTGGGTTTTATTTTTTTAGCTTCTTGCTCCGCATTTTGACTTAGTGTTTTGTGAAGTTTGTGACTCTTAAGAATTTTTATTATGTTAACTGGAATTTTATTCAAGGTTGATTTAAAACCGTTAATAGAATCTTTCAAAAGATAGTCCACACTCGTGTCGTTAATAGAAACCACTGGCAAACCAAAATACATTGCTTCAAAAATATTTGTTGGTAAGTTGTCAGTTGTGGACGTGTATAAAAACAATTTAGCTATGGAAGTTATTGTAGAAAGATCTCTTCGACTATACTCACCAATTAAAAAAACTTTATTTTCGAGCTTATTATTGTCTATATACTGTTTTAATTTTTTTTCCTCTGGCCCTCCTCCAGCAATGATATACTTAGCTTTTGGATTTGTAGCAAAAACCTTTTTCATACTATTTATGCCTTCATAAAGACCTTTTTCTTTGGCTATACGACAAAATGTTAAGCAGATTTGGTCGCCCACTGTGTAGTTTATTTTGGATTTTATTTGTTTCAATAAAATTGGGTTAACTTTGGCTTTTAAATGATCTAAATTGGGAACATTGGGAACTAACGACAACGGAATCTTAACAGCCATCTTCAAAAGATGTTTATAAATTTTTTCAGAAGGAGCTATTACATTATCGTAGGAATTACAAACTGCTCTGAGGTATTTGCGAACCAGCGGCTTGTACCCGGGGAAATTATAATAATTATATTCCTCCACTAAGGTATGAAAAGTGTGAATGCAGGGTATATCAAGTTGTAGGGCAATCAATACCGCCTCAGCTCCGCCAGAAATAGTATCGTGACTATGGATAATTTGAATCTTATTTTCCTTAAAAAAATCCACAATTTTGCCACTATAGAGGTTTGCGAGTCTTCTATCAGTTGAAATTTTTTGGTCTAAACTGTAAGATGGTAAGGCGAGTACATTTTTTGGATATTTGTTTGCGGGGATATCCGGAGTAGCAACAAACACTTCGTGGCCAAGTTTTTGAAGGTTTCTCATTAAACTGTCTACTGCAACACTTACACCATCTTTATTTGGCGGAAAGGAATTTGTTAATAATCCAATTCTCATAAAGTAGCTTAATTTTCCAAGCTGTACTTGGTACTATTTAATCTTAGCCATTTTCTAGCTTCCAAGAAATCAGGGTAAAACTCACCTACCTTGGCCCAAAACTTTGAAGAGTGGTTTTGCTCAAAAATATGAGCCAGTTCGTGCACTACAACATAATCTATTATATTAGGCAAAAACATAGATAGTTTAAGGTTAAAAGTTAATTCAACTTTTTTGGAAAGATTCTTAGACCCCATAACTGAAAAAAATGACTTCTGTGTTTTACAGCTTCCCCATTTTGATTTGTATTCTTTAACCTTTAGGCTGGTTTTAACCTGATCTAGGTCTATCCCCATTTTAGCTGCGTAGAAAGGTATTTTTTCAAGCAGATAAGTTTGAAGTTTTTGTTTGTAAAAAGCTCTTAAATCAAGGTTGTCTATTTTATCTGAGGTAACTTTATCGCCAAAAAGCATAATCTTACCTGTATCTTTTAGGTCTTGATGACTCTCGAAACTTTCTTGTTTTCTAGCTTCAACTTTGGCTAGTACTTTATCAATCCACTTTTGCTTTTGCTCAACAAACTCCCAAATTTTCCTTTCGGGGAGGAGTTTTGGAGCCTTAACAGTTACTTTTCCATGCTGATCTATGACTATTGAAAGTGTCCGCCTTTTTTGTCTAAGTAAATCTAAAGTCATATAAAATATTAATATCTTAAGAATTCAAGAATTGCAGATTTTAAAAGTTTATCATCAACAATTTGATCGCTTACACCTTGCCCAAGTTTTTTGAGCAATGTCCATTTTACAACACCTTTCGATGTTTTTTTGTCTTGTTGGATTTTATCAAGTATTTTATCTATATCTTCAGCTTTCAAAAATTTTGCAGTAACTGGAAGTTTCCAGGCATGTAGAGTGTCTGCAATTTGCTTAAGCTCGTGTTCTTTTAAAAAGCCTAATTTTTGTGATAAAAATGCTTCAAAATGTATTCCAATTGCAACAGCTTCACCATGGAAAAGTTGAACATCAGCGTTTAGGGATAGCATTTCTACGGCATGGCCAAAAGTATGTCCGAAGTTCAAGAGTTTGCGTTTGCCCGAAGTTTCTTCAAAATCTGTCGCAGTAATATTGGCTTTGATCTTAGCACATTTAGCAATAATTGATAGCAAAAGATTAGTTTGAATATCCTTCGGCTTAAAGCTTTTATCTTTGGGTGTATTTACTATTTCTTGCCAAAACTTGTTATCACTAATTAAACCGTATTTTAAAACTTCGCCAAAGCCCTGGTTGTATTCTCTTTCTGGAAGGGTTTTTAGTAGCAGTGGGTCGATAACAACACCAATAGGAAGAGAAAAGCTACCAATATTATTTTTTTGATCTTCAAAGTCAAAACCGGTTTTACCACCGATTGCCGAATCTACTTGAGCTACAATTGTTGTAGGCACTTGTAGAAAATCAATTCCTCTAAGATAACAACTGGCAGCGAAGCCTCCTAAATCACCAACCACTCCTCCACCTAGGCAAATTAGCAAGCTTTGACGGTCTACCTTAATCCTGGTTAGCTCTTTCCAAATCTGTAGAACACTTTCCAGATTTTTATTAATCTCCCCAGGTGTAAGGACTATTGAATTAATTTCTAAATTTGTTTTAGACAAAGACTTAGCCACTTCTGCAAGCCAAAACCCAGCCACGTTTTGGTCTGTTAAAACTATAATTTTAGAATACTTTTCTAAGTTAAAAAAACTTGCTAGATTTAGACTGGACTCTGAACTCACAATTATCGGTGAGCTTAAACTTTTATTTACTCTAAGTTCTATTTTTTTCATAGATTCAGGTTTTCTTTAAAAAACTAATAAAAAAAGCCAAAATCAAAACAACTATCAAAATTAAATTAAGCCAAAGAAAAATAGCCCAGATGCCTTCCAAATTGTGATTTTCTTCAAAGCCCTGGTAAGCCCTAATTTTAGAATCATCAACCTCTGCAGCATAGACTTTTAAACTTGTATTAAATACCGAATCTATCATAGCTAATTCTAGGTTTAAAATTTCTTACTGTTTGTACAAATTCAAACATTTTATTATGATCTTTTCTTCCCAGCTCAAGTTCGATTGACGAAGTGACATCAATTATTTCTGGCTCTAATTCTTGAAGGTACATTTCAATATTATTTTTATTTAAACCCCCGGCAAGACCCAAATTGTAGCCCATATTGGTAGCTTTTTTGTAGTGTCCAATATTGCTAAATTCTTTTTCTTCTGAGCCCTTGGGTAAATCTAACAAAAATCTCCTAGCAACATTTTTATAATCCGCCATTTTAACTTGCATTTTCTCAAAATCAGTAGCCGAAGTAACTTCAAAAACTTTCCAAGTTTCTATATTAAAGTAAAATTCTGATAACAATTCTGGCTTTTCTTGTCCGTGAAACTGTAGAATATCAGTGAGGCCCATGTCAACAATTTGGGCTAGTTTAAACTTATCTTGATTTTGAGTAACAGCAACTATTTGATAATTTCCAGGATAATTTTCTTTCAATTGTTTAACAATTTGGTAATAAGTGTGCAGGTTTATACTTCTTTTGCTGGTTGGTACTTCTAAAATAAAACCTAGGTAATTAACTCCCAGCCTTACTGCTTCTAAGCTATCCTCGAGGTTCGTAAATCCACAAAATTTAATCAAAGTATCCATAACATTACAGTTGCCTGTAATCAACTGGACTGTCAAGAATCTTATTTATAATATCGACAGCTTTTAACAGCTTAAAATTCTTCAATATAGCTGGAAAGGTTTGAATCTTGGTACAAGGCGAGTGCTTCAGCAACTGGAAATGTAACTAAGTAAGCATGTTTAGACCCAACACCAGATTTAATTTTTTCAAGCTTTAATTTCTCATCCAAAATCGATTCCTTTGCAGAAGGTGTTTTTTTAGTTTCAATAAGTACAAAGTTGTTATCTGTACCTCGTTTGTGGATAATAATATCTGGGTGAACTGAAATTGAATCAATTAACAAATTATCATACACAGGTTTTGTATCTAATGTTTTTTGTTGAAGTGTTTGGTTTATTATCTGAGCAAGTTCGTCCCATGGTTGCAGGGATTTTAAGCTTTTAAAATTTTTATTATACTCACAATCAACGTTATATTCTGGGAAAAGCATTTGTAGATACTCTGCCAGTTTATGGCTAATTGTTCTTTCGTTGACATCCTTTTCAAGCAAATAATGGTCATTTTTTAACAATATTTTATAGGCCATTATTATTTTATCTTTCAATTGGCTTGTGGTCATAGGATAAATTTAGTAACTAAATAAGTTTTTGGTGATAAAAGAAAGACTCAGTTGCGATTAATAATTTATTCTATTTTAGCAAGTTGTTTTATTTGATAAAGAATTATAACAATTTTATAAAATACATCTTTGTTATACTCTAATTAATTCACTTTAAGGGTCAATTTGAATTGTTGATTTGATTTAATAACAAAAAAATACCCCAAAAACGGGGCAAATATTTAGGATATTTTTAATTTAATTTCCTTTAAAATCAACCTCAATTTTTCTATGTGGAGTAACTAAAAGCAAAGGAACCTCAACAACTAAAATTCCTTGATTAATTGTAGCTTTAATACCCTCAACGTCAATGTGCTCGTTGATGGTTAATTCTCGATAAAATTCTCCCCAGAAACATTCTTCTAAAAGCATTGTAGAAAGCTCTTCTTTGTAAGGTTTTCGTCTGACACCCTTGATTGATAAGGTATTGTTTTCTATGGAAATATCGAGATCCTTAGGATTGACTCCGGCTACAGTGGAGACAACAAAGATGACATTGTCTTGCCTGTAAACATCCACGGTAAGTTGCGGAACTTCCTCTGGTTTCCAGCTAACTGAAGTTGCGGAGGTGGTTTCTGTTTCGGTAAATGTTTGTTCTGTTGTTTGTGGTTCTAGTGAAACTTGTGGCATATTTTTATATAAAATTATTTGCTAGCTTTAAGAAGGTTTAAAATTTCTTCGTTGTTTTGCTGACCCCAAAATATGAATAGAATTTTTCCATCTGTGTCAATTAAAAATACACTTCTTTTGGTGGTTATATTTCTAAAGAAAAGTTTGGTAGCTCCGTAACTATTTCGAATACTTTTGTCAGTATCCACAACAATTCCAAAAGGGTAATCATACTTTTTAATAAATTTAAGGTGCGATTTACCATCAGCATGGTTTACGCCAACAACTTTTACTTTTAAATCTCGATATTCTTTATATACATCACGAATCCCACAAAGCTGCTTGGTGCAGCCAGGTGTATCATCTCCAGGGTAAAAGACTAATAGGACTTTTTCACCATCGGCTAGGGTTTTATAGAGGTTGAAATCTTCTATACTTCCATCAGGATTTTGGATTTGTGTTGAAAAATCGGGGGCTATTTGTCCGACTTCAAGATTGACTTTAGATAGATCATCAACAGTTGGCATAGTATGTTTTTAGAGCAGCAATAAATTTTTTTGATAGTTTTCTGTCAAGACCTTGCCCTGAATCGATTATAATATTTAGATTGGTTTTATGAATCCTAGCAGCCTTTGGAAATTTTTTGAACTTGTAGATGAAATTCATAAGTACCTGGGTTTCATAAATATTTTAGGGGTATTTATAATTTTAAAGAACTTTACCAAAAACAAAGTCGCTTATTTTGTAGTAACATCTGTAAGCACAATTTTAGCTCTTTTGATTATTCTTAATTCTAATTCTGTAAGTTTATTTACTTCAGAGTCTGGTTTGATCATTTTAAGCCTGTTTCTACCACTGGGCCTCTACCTTGTACTGTTAAAAATACCTTGGCTCGTAAAAGCTGTTAAATTTTTTGAAAAATTCATCCTGTTTTTGGCTATTTTCTTTTTTTATACTCAAGCTATTTTAGGCGGCTGTGTGATTTACTCTGTTCAAAACATACTTGCCAAGGACTATTTACGCCTTGAATCATGGAAAGAAAATGGAGTTTTTGGCAGCAATATTTTTCCTGGGTCGGAGGGGTTTCTTAGGGTAGGGTACTTTATTTTGGCAACAGCAATTTTGCTTAAAATTGGCAAACCAAGATTTGTTAAAAAAGTTTTATCCAAGTTTAAGAAAGGTCTAATTGCCTGGCATCAAAAGAGTATCAAGTAATTATTTTAATATGAACCAAATCCTTTCATTTTCAAGTCCAGACTGTCCTATTGATGAATCTTTACCCTACTTTGAGCGAGGTGTAGCTATAATTTGGATTGCCAGCGAGAAAAAATTTGTGATGTATGATAAGTTTGATGAAAAATGGAGATTTCCAGGAGGGCATGTGGAAAGTGGCGAAGACGCACTAGTAGCTGCAATAAGAGAAACTCACGAGGAGGTGGGGCTGATCAGACTTGATTACAAATCTTTTGTAGGGGATTGCTTTAAATATTATCTATTCCAGGGTAGGCCAAGTAGGGTTTTAGAACACTATTATTTCTTTAAAACTAATCTAGCCAATTGGGTTGCTAAAACACCTGACGAGATTGGCATGCGTTCCCAGCTTATTAGTTTACACGAGATTGAAAAGCAAAACTGGAATCAGCAGGTGTGGGCGTTGGACAAACTCCAGAATTTACTAAACTAATCATTTGTTATGTCGCCATTTAGACTTTTGTATAAAATTGTTTCGTCAGTGTCCATGTGGTTGTCGCCAATCATTTTGATTGTCGTTAGTCTTAGTTTTACCCTAACAAACGCTACCATGCATAAAAGCACACTTAGGGGTTCAGATTTTTACAATAAACTTAGTAATGAATTGCAAACTAATAAATTATCTACTGCAGATTTAGACAAAGGTTTTTCTTCGATTTTACTTAGTTCGGTTTTTAGTGATTTAGCTACACCAGGGTGGCTACAAAATCTTTTTGAAAGAAATATAGACAATACTGCAAATTGGTTGGACGGCAAAGAACAAAATTGGGTGATTTACGTTCCGACAAAGGAAATTGAAGTTTCCATCTCAAACAAGCTCGATGCTCAAACAAAAGATGCAGCTAAAAACTTTGGAAACGATATTCGTGAATGTAATAGCGACGAAGCTACCAAAATTCAAAGAGAAGGTTTTGATCTACAAGGCAATTTTTGCCTACCAAAAGAAGTAAAAAATGGTAATCAAACAATCAGTCAGTTTTTAGAAGTATCGGGGCAAAATGTACAAAATAGTACTTATCTAAATAGCATTGTTCGCAACAATTCATTAAACCCTTTTTCAGATCAAATTAAGGCTGATAACGTTTTTGGTTCGTATTCTAACGGAGGCGATATTTTGGGTTTTGCTAACAAGGTTCGTGATGGATTTTTAGCGATAAAAAAAGCGGTGCCTTACTTGGCAGTTTTACTCTTAATTCTTTTGGCAGCTCAAGTATTACTGGCACGGATAAATAATCGAAAAATTACTCACGAAATTAGGCACTACCTATTCTATACTGTTGTAGGTACATTTTCACTTGGTTGCTTGATAATCTTATCCTTGGGGGGTACAATCCTTCTAACCACCACCTTGCAGAGATATTTGCTGCCCTCAATCGGAAGTCAGCAGTTGGTGTATTTGATTGCCTTGGAAGTGGTCAAATTTGCCTTTAACTTGATTTCCTTAGCAGTCTGGATTGCTCTTGGAATGATTTGTGCATACCTAACTTTAATATTTTTCGAAAAATCAACACTTGTTATTAACGCCAGAGAAAAAAACCAAAAGTACAAACAAAGATCAGCGATTATTGGCGGCGATAATCGTACACTAGATGGACAATTCCACAGTATCTTGGACGAAAATCCCAGCCTGTTAAACAAGTCAAGTAAGCCACAACCAATAAATATAAATTCAATTGGTAAAAGCTCTTTTAATGGTCCAATGGATTTTTCCGAGCCAGAAACTTTTAATGTAAATCCAGAAAACAGTGGCGACATTTATTCAAGCAGTAATGCTCAAACACCAATGTCTCAAGCCAATCAAACCGCCCAAAATTTTGCACCACAACCAAATAAAGGTGTGCAATTTCCACCATCTCAAGTAAGTCAAAGTGCACAGCCTCCATTGCCTAAGATAAATCAACAGTCACAAAATCCGATTAATTCAACACCCCCTACAACCAATATTCGAGGTTTATGAAGACTAATAAAAAACCCAAAATTGCAATTTTCCATGCCTTTTTCAAAGGTGATTGCAAGGGAGGCGGTGAGAAACTGGTGCTACAACTTAGAAACTATCTAAAAGCTGATTTGTGGCTAGGTGCTATTGATACCCAGTCGTGGAGTAAGGACGGTAAGGATTGGTTTAACCAGCAAGCCTGGGATGCAAATTACAAATTGTTTTACTTACATCAAGATTCTAAGGTTAAAATATGGAAGCAGATTAAGAGGCAGTTATATTTTCTGTTTTCGCCTATGGTTGATCAATTAAATGATTACGAGATGATTATTTTTAGTGGTAATGTTGGCTTTATTCCTAGACGATTAAAGAATTTTAAGGGTAAAAAAATAATGTATTGCCATACACCGCCAAGGCCTATTAGCGACCAATTTGGAAAAATACTTGCCAGGTTTCCTTTCTTTTTAAAGCCATTTATTCGTTTTGCCAAAGATCTTTTAGTTTGGCAGTATAAGCTCGATTGCAAACAATTTGATTTAATTGTAGCTAATTCACAAAATATCAGAAACCGACTACAAAAATACTGTTCAGTTGAGGCTAATATTGTTATACCGCCACCAGTAGATACCGATAGATTTGAGAATTTAGGCCAAAAAGACTACTACATTTCTTACGCCAGGCTAGAAGATTTAAAAAGAATTAAAATTCTAGTTGAGGCCTTTAAAAGAATGCCCGATAAAAAGTTGATTGTTTGTTCCTCTGGGCCCCTTAAAGATTGGCTGCTTGAAAAAATTAAAACCGATAATCTTAAAAACATTGAATACAAGGGAATTGTTAGTGATCAAGAACTCTCCGAGCTAGTTGGAAATTGCATAGCTGGAATTTACATTCCTGAAAATGAAGATGCTGGAATTACTCAGTGCGAAATCATGGCTGCTGGTAAACCTGTGATTGGTTCAAACGAAGGTGGTTTGGTAGAAACTATAATTGATGGAAAAACCGGAGTGTTAATCCAAACTTTAGATGGTGAAAAGTTTTTATCGGACGAAAAAATTACCCAAAATTTAGTTCAAGCAGTTACCCAAATGACATCTAAAAAAGCAGCTTCGATGAATAAAGATTGCCAAGAACAGGGTAAAAAGTATGACCAAAAATTCTTTTTTGAGAAGATGCAAAAAGTAATCAATCAAAATTAACATGGAAGACTTAACCCAGATTGCCAGCAGTAATATTGCAGATATTATAAAAACATGTATCGAGTTCAAGACTGATTCTGAGTCTAAAGCTTTAGTTGTATTTGATAACCAAAACGGGCTGACAAAAATTCTGACCCAGGCCTACAGAAACGTCTTTCCTAAAGCTAGATTTATTGATTTCGATAGTCTAAATAAAGAGCAGATTTTAGCTGAATTTGATTTACTAAAAGCAAAGGACTTGGTGGTTTTGATCCAGAGTTCAAGTTTTCGACTAGATGATTTTCGAATTCGCTTGCATCTATTTTCTAAAAAAGTTAAGGTAATTGAGCATTTGCATTTACATAGAAACGATGAAGCTGTGTGGGACGTATATGTAAATTCTTTAGCTTACGATAAAAGCTGGTATCGTCAAATTGGACCTAATTTAAAGCAAAAATTGGATGTGTGTAAAAAATTAGAAATTCTCAGCGGCGATTCCAAATTGGTTTTTGAAAATGGTTTAGAGTTAGCAAAATTAAATATTGGTGATTATACGAACCTAGAAAACATTGGTGGAACGTTTCCAATAGGGGAGGTATTTACGGAGACTAAAGATTTTAATAGCGTTAATGGAAATTTCGTTTTAGATACATTTGCCAACAAAGATTTTTCGATTACTTTTAGCCAGCCTTTTGAAGTGTTTGTGGAAAATAGCCTAGTGGTTGGTTTTAGTTCAAATGCTTCCCAGGAGTTTAAAGAGATGCTTGAAAAAATTCAAAGTGTGGAAAGACCGCTACTTCGTGAAATTGGTTTTGGTTTAAACAGGGCAATTACCAAAGAAAGGTATTTAGGAGACATTACAGCATTTGAAAGACTGGTTGGAATTCATTTTTCCATCGGCGAAAAGCACAGTGTGTACAAAAAGCCAGGAATTCAGGCTTACAAAGCTAGATTTCATGTGGATATTTTTCCGGTTGTGGATTGCGTTTTGGCTGATGGGGTTAAGATTTTTGAGAAGGGGGAGTATTTGGAGTAGATTATATTCAACAAAACTTTGATAGTGTAAACGATGTGTTGGTGAGGTTACAATCCCCATTTGAAAACTTTTGTTTGTTGATGTATGCTTTTAGCTACTTATGAAGAAAAATTTAGAGAACCTGGAGGGTGAAAACCGAAAACGACTCACAGAAAAAGCTGGGATTACTAATTTTGAATTTTTATCCAAATGGTTAGCAAAACCTGATAGTGTGGAGGTGGGTTTTGGGGTAAGTGCAGAATTTTTAAAAGGTAATCGAGTTCGTCTTAACTTAAAGGAAGTTCGATTAAACCTGGAATCAAAATTTTTTTTATTGACTGAAAAACAGATCCAAGACTTGGCTAAAAATTGTATAACTTTAATGATGAGTGATATAACACCTGCAAGAGACTCTGCGGAATATCGAATGTTGAATATGCATTTTAATGATTACGGTTTTGATAAATTACTAGAAATTATAGGCGTTGTAAATTATAGACTGCTTGTGAATCTTTGGTTTACAGTTTCAGAAGATTATAAAACCATGCCAATGACAGAAAAAATTGATCATATTAAGAATTGGGTGTGGCCTAATTATTAACTTTGAATGGCATAAAAACATTAGTAAGTGCAGATTTGTTTGAGCATATAACTAGTTTTAATTCAAGACGCCAAGATCAATATCGTCGTAAATAGGAATACACCAGGAAAGACAGCTTTTTTAATTCAAAAATATCCTTTCAGTCTTAGATTTTCCACCAGTTTTACTGCTAGCTTGAGTTTTATACCAGCCAGATAGGTCGTTTATGGTGATGTATCTTTTTTCGGCTTCGCGGTAGAATTTATCGTAATCTTGCTGGTATACCAGCTGCTGGCCTGTGGTTTCTACTACTGAATAGATGGAGTGGTCGTGATACTTGGAATTGTCATAGTCGGTAATTTTTTCTTCGGTGAGCTCGCTGTAAAGCAGTTGTAAATTATTTAAAATATCTTGCATTTTTGGAGTTAAGTCTTTGACTGGTAAACCAATTTTTTCAGCTTCTCGGACAGTTATTGGGTAGCCATGAGCCGGATAATCGTAGTTTAGATGTTTGGTGATACTCTCGATTAAAGCCTGATCTTTCATATGATAACTCAGGATCTCTTTGCAAATTCTGACTGATAAGCTACTGTAACGATCGACGGCACCAAAAACCAAAGGGTGAATATACTCGTACAAATATTTATAAGGATTTTCTGGGCCAGTTTTTTCAGTTTCCAAAAGTTTTTCTTTGCTGATTTGCTCACCTTCTTTAACTTTAGCATTTGGTCCAAACTCGTTACTTTCAGCTTCTTTCCAGAGTCTTAAGACTCTCCATAGTTCGTCTAGGGAAACAGGCACACTCGTGTTTAACTTATCCAAAGGAGACAGTTGATGAGTTAAAGAACTATCTACCGGGGAAAGGCTAGAAAGTGGCCCCATATAGATCTCATCGCAGCCAAGGGCTAGCATAGTAGCCGCACTAGCACATTCTGAGGGAGCTAGTAGGATTAACTTTTTGGTAAAAGATCTTAGTAAATTTACAATCCTTAGACTTACCATTCCTTGGCCACCATTAGAGCGAATATACAAGGCTAAAGTGTCAATTTGACCATAACTTTTTAGACACTCCACAAAAGCGTACAAATCCTGGCTCCAGATATTACCACTAGCAGGCTTGAAATAAGATAAAACAGGGCAACCTAGTACGTCGCTGAGCTGCTCCAAATATTTCTGAGTTTTATCAAAAACAACAGGCGGTTTTAAAATTTTAACTTTAGTTTCCTTTTTTTCTTCAGTTTTTTTTGGCACAGAAAAGACTCTAATAAGTTTACCAGTTTTGGGCAAATTTAGGGGGTGGGAGACGGAGTTCTTGGTGAGCCACTAGCAACAGGTGCTGCTTTTCTGCTAAAGGATACTATATTGTTGGCAGCATTTGAAGCTTTTGAAACTACTTTTCCACCGAATTCGGCCGTTTTCCAAGCAGCTTTACCTGTTCTAACAATACCATCAAATCCTAAAGCAACTGTTTTAAAAATAGCTGAATAAGCCTCATGCGCAGCTCTAAACTCGGTATCCATAAAACTCATGCCCGGTATTGGTATTCCGCTGGGTGAATGAAGTATATTTAAAATACTGAGAGGTTTATCTTTTTTTTCTATTTTAGCTTCAGTTTTAATTTCGTAAGGTTTACCAAGTATTTTCGCGAGTGGCTTTTCTTTATCAGTAAAATATTTAGTGGCAACTTTTTGAACTAGGCCACCTTCTAATTCACCAAGGATATATTTGTAGCAGGCCTGAGTGTTAGGGCTGTAAGTCGACTTCATTGCATTAAGCTGGTCTTTATTTTTATTTATTATTTCATTCAATTTATTCTTGATTTCTCTTTCACTTAAACCATTTTTTAAAGCTTTCAAGTCAGAACACATTAGATTAAGACTAGCTATTACTTCTGATCGTAGAAAGTTTGACTGATTTTTAAACTCAAACATTTGAAAACTCTTTAATTTTTATATTCTCGAAAAAGTGCTGATTGGCTTCATTAAAATGCTGTTGCATCACTTCAGTCTTTATCACATTTATGCCATCTTGAAAACCCTTTTGGATAATAGTAGCTTCAATTGGGGGAAATTCGGTTTTAAAATATTCAACGATTCCATCTTTATAAATCTGGAAACATTTTTCAGCTACAATTTCATCAGTTGGTTCGGGGTAATCTAGCAGGCTTTTGCCAGTAATTCTTACGGCTAAAAAGTCCAGGAAAGCGAAGGATCCAAGTAGTTGATGATCGGCTGTAGAGAATGGCTCGGACATACTATTTTTGTTATAATATTAGTGTGGCACAAGTTTGAGTTTTTTGCAAAGTGTACAACGAATTGCACCCCGAATGGCAGTTTATGAGGATTAATTTTTGAATCTTGTCTAAGATGCTTAGTCGTTAAGGTATAGTAGGGTAGTCAACATAACTTCCATCTCTAAGCCTTACTTTTAGAGTCTCTCCGGATGGCTTGGATGAATTTTGAGGTGCTATTCTTTGAGGTCTTTGGCTGGAGGAGTTTGTATTATCTACACCTTTTGGGTTATTGTACCGCATAACTTTGTCAAAAAACCTAGCTTCTTGGGTAAAAAATTTTCGGTCGTTTCTTAGGTTAATTACAGCCTGATTATTTTGGGCTGCTATCTCTGTCAGTTTTGCCAATGTTGCCCCAGCCATTTGGCGGGCAGGCTCTGAACCCCAGTATGCAAAATTTACACTAACTCTTTCTTGTTTACCTGTGTTAGGGTCTTTAAAAGTGAAAGTCGCTTGAATTAGTCTTGAGTCACTGACGCGATATTCCGGAGTCTTAAATACAATATCACTAATATTGGCTGGGTGTGTCAACCGCTTGTCTAGCATCTGTTGTACAACCTCCAAGTTTTCATTTTCAATTTGCTGAACACCAGACCACTCTCCCATGGGTAATATTTTATAGTCCGGGTAGTTTTTATTTCCGCTTTGTGGCGAAAGTTTATAAATATCGAAAATATCAAAGCCATGCTTTTCTCGTAAAGTTGCTTGCAGTGTAGGTGCTTGGGCTTGCAAATTTTGAGGTTCAGCACTTTTTGAATAATTTAATTTTTCTACTTTGGCTAGATAGTCATTTAATTGAGACTCATTGGAAGACTTTGTTAAGCCTGTTTCGTGTCCAACTATTCCATCGTGAATAGCCAATAGGGCCACTATTTTTAGTGCTTGGTCTTTATCAACTTTAAACAAATCGGCAATGCGTTCTTTCAAGTCAACAAATCTTTCATAGGCAAACAATTTTTCAGTTTGTTCCTTGTTCCCCCAAGCACCTGCGAACTCTTTAGCTTTGGATTCTAATTGGTCCCCGCCTATATGAACAGAGTCTGGTTGAAAGTAAAGGATTTTAAGTCGATATTTTTGTGTTTGAGGCATAGGCACAAGCTTGGGCATTCTACCAAAGTATTTCTTAACTGTAAAGCCTGGTTATATTCTTGGAGACCTAAAATATTCACGGGGGCCTGTGTCTTGTGGGGGATCATTTAAGAAGAGAAGCACAAGTCTGCCCTTGTTGGCTATGCAACAAAAAACCCGCTTATTTGGCGGGTATAAATTTAGTGTGGTGCACTTGGCAGGGTTCGAACCCACGACCTTCTGGGCCGAAACCAGACGCTCTATCCAACTGAGCTACAAGTGCGTTGACTATAGATCAAAGTCTTGTTTAAAAGCTAAATTGTCAAGATCTGTCATGTTAAATTCTACCACCACCTTTGCTCCAGCCAATCTAAGTATGTTTTTTACAACAGGTAAAACTGGTTCCAAAGGCTTGGGTTTTACTTTGAGTGAGGGTGTAGAAGCCCAGGTTAGCCTAGAAACGAGGAAAAACTCTACCGAAGTTTATTTTAACAATCAAAGGGCGGATATCGCAGTAGTTGAAAAAATTATCCAAAAATTATCCAGCCAAAAATTCAGAGTTGAGTTAAGCTCAAATTTACCTTTGGGTGCTGGCTTTGGGCTAAGTGCGGCTTGTGGTTTATCTGTAGGTTACGCGATCAGAGATTTATTAGGATTAAATAAAACTGATCTGCAAATAGCCAGATTTGTTCACCAAAGTGAAGTTGACAGTGGCACTGGTTTGGGGGATGTGATTAATGAGTATTACGGTGGCTGTTGTTTTAAACTTAAGTCTAGTAGGTTTTTTAAGAGGTTGAATGTTGAGCTTGATCGTAGGCAAATATATTACAAAGCGTTTGGAAGTAAACCTACTCAAAGTCTACTTGCGGATAAAACTAAACTAGAAAAGTTAAATCAAGTTGGAGCTGATATTATTAGTAAATTTAAACAAACCTTACCAAGCTCTGAGATTGTCCCGTTGAATACAGTTTTGGATTTAAGCTACGATTTTTCTTTTAAATCAGACTTGATTAGCCAGCAAAGCCAGACTGTTATTGATCAGATTAGGAGTAGTGGAGGACATGCAACTACCTTGTTAGTCGGCAATGGTGTAGTCAGCGGCATCCCATTTGATGGTTGTTTAAAGGTAAAACTCTTTGACAATCAAAACAGAATCTAACTAGGATTTAAATGTTCGGAAAAGTGCCAGAGTGGTTGAATGGGACACTCTCGAAAAGTGTTGTGCGGGTAACTGCACCGAGAGTTCGAATCTCTCCTTTTCCGCCAAATATTGACCAAAATTTAGGTAGTCGATAGTTTGGGTATAGCTAGAGCTGGAAAAACTGGAAAATTTAAACTCATTGTTATACCCGTTGTGCTAATTATCACAAAAATACCCCGTCAGACTTCGTCTGTACCCCTTTTAAAAGGGGAATTTGTAGTTTATCTCTAATTCAAATTAAATTATTATTTACGGAATTAGTATAACGAATAAGTGTCTTTTAGCTAAGCGTTTTGAGATTAGAGTTGTCTAAAAGATTTTATCGCCTGATAGAAAATATTTGCCAAGGCTAAAAATTGGGTATATAATCTCAATTAAATCATTTTTAGTGCAAATTTTATGACAATTGAATTTTTTAGTAAAAACAAAAAGGCTATCGACTGGTTAGGTAAGTCAAGCAACAAATTGGGATTTTTTTTTGTTGCCCTCGTATTATTGGTTATTACTAGTACATGGGTTTTACAAAATTACTTTTCAGTGACCAAGATTGAGGTTAAGGCAATTGATGGCAAGACTAAAGTTGAGACTAGGGATGGGTCAAAATTACTTTCTAAAGGCGATAAATCAGAGATAAGCGTAGGAGACAAGATTACCGTGAGCGACCAATCTTCGGCAATGATTGTTTTAAGTAATGGTGAGAGTTACCTACTATCAGAGGATGAAAGGCTGATTTTTAGTCGTTTAGAAAAGGATGTTAGAGGCAGTAGCTTTTATTTTACTGACTTAGAAAAAGGCAAGGAGATTGTAGTTAATACTAATCCCAGTTTAACCAAAAACAGTGCAGCTGTGCTAAGCAATATTAGCTTACTACCTCCTCCAGCAGGTCAAGTTTTAGGAGCAAGTGATCAAAAGCTTTCTCAATCACAAAAATATGAAAAGTTTTTAGCGATAAGTATATGTGTTGAAAAAGATAAAGAAACCAAAAATTACTCCCAGAACTTACAAAAGTGTCTCCAACAAAACAACCTAGAAACACTGGCTGACTTGAATTAGGTAGGTAGAAAAACAAAAAAGTAAAATAAAATGACCCACATAGGTTTCAAAAATCAAGTCAGTTTGGCAACATTAGTGGCTGGCTTGTCTTTGTGCATCTGTTTTTTTTCAATAATTAGTATATTTTCATTTGATGAAAGACTTTATTTAAAGATACTTCCAGAGCAAAGTCAGGCAAAGGATATTGTGGTTATAAAAATTGATGCAAAGTCACTGGAAAAAATGGGAGCTTGGCCGTGGACTAGGCAGAAGCACTCTGAAATAATTAGTAAAATTTTAGAAAATAAGCCTAAAAAACTAGGTATAGATATTGTTTATCAATACAAGCCTGAAGAGGTTGAGGACTCTTTAAAGTTAAATGCTGTTTTGCAGGATCCAAAAGTTGTAGCAGGCTATATTAAAACTGCCGGCGTCAAACCAGACCCTGTTATTTATCAAGGAGTAAACATAGCTACAGTTGAAGTTCCTATTGAGCCGGATGGATTTTTGCATAAAGTAAATTCAAATATCGATGGTTTGGATTCGTTGTCAAAAAAAATTAGTGGCGAGCAAATTTTGCCAAATAGCTATTTAATAAATACCAAAACTAATTTACCAAATTCAATCTCATTGGTTGATTTTTTGGACAATAAGGCATTGCAAAATTTTATCCAAGATAAGTATGTTTTTCTAGGTTCCACCTCGCCAAATTTGGGTGATATTTATCAATTCCCAGAGCTGGGGGCAAACCCTGGTGTTTATATCCACGCACTCTCGCTGCAACAAATTTTAGAAAAACATTTGTATAATCAGAAAAAAATAAATTTCCTTGAATTGTTCTCTTACTCTATTTTTTTTAGTGTTTTAGCTAGTTTCGTAGTAAAGAAAGAAAAATATCTAACCCTAGGGTTACCTTTGATGATTTTGCTAACGAGTCTACTTTTTTTACCTTGGATATTTGAATACATTAGTTTGGCTCTTATCTTAAGTTTTTTACTGGCTTCATTTTTACTTTTTTCTTGGGGTAGTTTGGAAAGTTCGTCACGACAAAAAAGACGTTTATTTAGAATTTTAAAATCATACTTGTCACCGCAACATTTAAGCAAAGTCTTATTAACGACCAAAAATTTAAACCTTGGAGGTGAAAAATATAATTGCACCTTGATGTTTACTGATATCAGAAGTTTTACAACTATTAGTGAAAAACTAGATCCTGAAGATGTCGGTAATTTGCTCAATACTATTCTAGGATTTCAAGCAGAAATTATTTTGAAAAACGAAGGTGTGGTGGATAAGTTTATCGGCGATGCGGTAATGGCTTTTTGGGGCGCACCAATTCCAACTACAAATCACGCTTTTTTAGCCTTGCAAACAGCAGGAGATTTAGTTGTAAAATTAGATCAAATTAATCAAGAAAGAGAAGATAAAATTTGCATTGGTGTTGGTCTTGATAGTGGCGACGTGGTGGTTGGAAATTTTGGATCTAGTAAAAGACTAAATTATACTGCTTTGGGTGATACAGTAAATACAGCTAGCAGGGTAGAGCACATGTGCAAGGAATACTTTGGACAAGTACTTTTAACTTCAAAATCGTATAATCAACTCACAGAGGAACAAAAACAGTATTTTCAATTTGAGCTTGTAGATAAAATAAAGCCTAGAGGGAAGACTGAATATATTACCCTTTACGAATTAGTGGCATACCGAAAAGAGATTTCGGATGAGTTTGTAAACTTAACAAAGCAACCTTCGAAAAATTATTTAAAAGCTTTAGAGTTATACTTTGACTCAAAATACAAGCAGGCTGAGAAATTGTTCATTTCAGAAAATACGCCTCGAAGTTTGTATCTGGCTCAGAGGTGTCAGATATTATTAGCTGATGAATAAGCATAAGTGCTATATACTACTCCCAGCTTGCCCAAAAAATAAATTAGTTTAAGATTTTTGAAGTGATAAATTTTATAAAAAAACTTAATTTAAACTGGTTCTGGTTAATTTTGATTGTTGGCATTTTGGTCAGAGTTTGGAATTTTGGAGGGCTGCCTGGGGGCCTAAATCAGGATGAACTTGCAAGTGGCTACGAGTCTTTTAGTTTACTTCTTAGTGGGGCAGATAAATGGGGTAACAATTGGCCAATATATTTTCCTGCTTGGGGAAGCGGTCAAAATGTACTTTTGGCCTATATACAAATTCCTTTTATAGCTCTTTTTGGTTTGAATGTTTTTGCTATTAGACTGCCTAGCTTGATTATTGGAATATTAACTATACCCTTAGTTTATTTAGTTTCTAAAAGATTTTTTGATCAGAAAACTGCCCTAGTTTCAATGCTTTTGGTAGCTATTCTACCTTGGCCGATAATTATTTCTAGATGGGCTTTAGAATCCAACTTACTGCCATTCTTTATTCTTTTTGGGGTTTACTGTCTATCTTTGGCATGGGATTTTAAAGTAGAAAATGTTGATAAATCAGTCGCGGACAAAAATTGGTTAAATAACTTTAAAAAGCTCAAGTTGTGGCCTGTTTTAGGCTTAATTCCTTTAGCCTTATCAGTCTATGCTTACGCTTTAGGTTTCTTTCTGGTAAGTTTTTTTCTGATCCTGATTTTAGCTTTAAACTATAAGAGTAAATTAAAGTTTACTAGTTCAATTGTGCTAAAAAGTCTAATACCCTTTTTAGTTGTAATTTTTCCTTTCTTAATTTTCTTTCTGAAAAATTTTGTATTTCATTCCAATTTAGGACTCAGCTCAAGCTTACCTTTTACAATTCCCCTATTGGGGGTGAACAGAGCTGATCAAATCAGTGTAAATTATGTGGAAACTTTAGCTGGCAATATTTACTTTTTAGTGGGTGGTTTTGTAGATACTATTTTGTGGAATAATGATCCATCCTTTTTACCCCTTGGGATGGTAATTTTTCCATTTTTAATATATGGTGTTTATTACATTATAAAGCAAACTAAATGGCGAGAAAATCTAATTTTGTTGTGGTTTTTAGCCTTTTTACCAATTTTGCTAATGATACCAATGAATACAACCAGAGCCAATAGTTTTCTGCTGGCAATAATTTTAATCACAAGCTTTGGAATTGTTAAGTTTGCAGAAGGCTTGAAAGATTTGAAAACAGCTAAATTTGCCTTTACTGCTGTAATAGTTTGGATAGTTATATACAGCAGTACGTTTATGGTTAATTATTTTTATCTTTATCCAAAAAAATCTGCAGCAAGCTTTAACGCCAAAATAGAGCTGGCTATGGATCTGGCCGAGAAAAACGCCAAGGTTGGGGAAAAAATTTATCTCACACAAGAAGTGTCTATAAACTATTTGTACCCAGTTTTTTATAAACAAATTGACCCCAGGGATTTTAGACAAAATAGTACAATAGAATACAAGGATGGTGGGTATAATGTTTATAATTGGAAAAACTACTACTTTGATAGAAAAAAACTAGATTTAAAGCCCGGTCAAAGCTTCGTATTTATTCTTAAAAGCTGCTTAAACGAATGGTGTGATCACTATGGATTACTTTACAAAAGCGATGTCTGTAAAAATTTTACGATGTTTGAAGAAATTGATTTTTGGCGGGTAGGCAGGTGTTATACTTAACTAGATTACACAACATTAAAAACGGTTATAAATAGCTTATTTTAAACTAGTTTACTCAAGTCTCTAAATTCAACGAACTTATCCCATGCCATTGATGATTCTAAAGATTGTTGGGCTAGAGCAATACCTTCTTGGTAATTTTCAACCCTCCCGGCAATTGTTAGAGCTGCCGCAGCATTTAAAATAACAGTTGCATTTTGTGCTGGACTACCTTTACCTTGTAAAATATTAGTCATAATTTCAGCGTTTGTAGTTTTATCGCCTCCTTGAATATCTTGCTGAGTAAAGCCTGAAAAACTATATTCGCCTGGCAATATTAAAAATTCTTTAAACTTTGTTTGCAGTTTAGATCCCACACCAATTTCTAAAACCTTTGTTTGGCCAAAAGGACTGATTTCGTCCATACCACTGTCGCTTTGCACAATCCAGGCTTTTTTTACACCAGAATTAATTAACACATCAGCCATTAGTCGAGCTTTGGAAAAATCGCTTAAGCCTAGAAGTAAAAACTTTGGACTGGCTGGGTTTAACAGTGGTCCTAGAATATTGAAATAAGTTTTTTTACCGTATTCTTTTCTAGCCTCGGCTACAAACCTAAAAGCTGGGTTGAAACTCTTTGCAAATAGAAACACAAAGCCAGTCTTTTCCAAGACTTGTTGAGCTTGAGCTGGAGATAATTCGATGTTGGCGCCAAGCTCTTGTAGCACATCTGCACTACCGCATAAACTAGTTGCTGCCTTATTGCCATGCTTGGCTACTGCAACGCCTAAGCTTGCAACGACAAAGCTTGTCACCGTAGAAATATTAAAGGTGTTTAAACCATCACCGCCTGTTCCAACGATATCTAAGGTTTCTAATTTGGTTAAAATGGCTAATGTTTTTTCTTTAGAAGCCTGGATAAAACCGAGAAGCTGATCTTTATCTAGTCGGGTGTCATCTAAAAGTCTAAAAATCTCTATTAATTGGTTTTTTTGGAAATTTCCGCTAAGTAATTCCTTTTGTAAGTTGAAACAATCTTGACCTGATAATGTTTTATTTTGCTCAAGTTTTGATATTATTTGGGATAGCATTAGATCAAAAAATCAATACAAAGCCTGATTGTCAATTCAAGCGCTCTGCAACTTTTTTAATAGACCGTTCTGAATTTGCGATTTTAGTTTCTTTAAATCTGACTTAGATAGATTAGAACTAAGATTTAGAGCTAGCTCAAATTCCCTGAGTTTTTCGATAATTGTTTTAGTGCCGCTATTTTTGACTTTAGTTTTCTTGATTACATTCATAAAGTTTTGGTTAGTTTAAGTTTTTTAAATTACATTTTAAGTAATGTCAAAGATTTTTGTTCGACTATTAAAATTGGCATCTAAAAATAAGTGAAACTCAGTAATGCTGATTTTAAAAATATATTCAGATAGTAAACAAGTGTGACAAACTAGACTAATTGGCTTTAGATATGTTTAATATAAAAATTATACAACTAAAAAATAATTTGTTCAAATATGCTAGAAAGCTTATTTTATAGATAAAAATGAGGATTAAATATTAATAATTAAAATAATTTAGTGATTTTAAAAAAATTCATTGTTAAATATCTTTTGTATTTAAAAGAATTATTCAGCAAATACTTGTTTTTAGCTGTTTTTTAGGGTAAATTACTTGCCAAGGTCGAAATATTAATTCAAAGTTAGACATTTATCAAAAAAGTTAAGAATTGTTTATTTATGAATATCTACAAAAATTCTGAGGTATCAAAAAAATTTGGAGTATCCCCCTCGACTGTTAGCCTTTGGGTTCAAAATAGTCTTGATGGTAAAAACAACCTATTTTTAGTCGCATCCGCTTCGAATAAACCAAAAATTGCCAAAACTCAAGGTAACGACGACATAATGTTGAACCTTAAGCATAGCGGTAATAAATATAAACCACTTAGATCATCCAATAAACTACAGCCAAAAAAATCTTTTTATGAGGTTTTTGATAACAAGGCTATTTTTGAAATAATAAATAGTATGGAGTCCTTTAACGAAATTCCACACAAATACACCTACTTCAACAAAGGTGCTCTTGCTTGGTCTGAATACGTTAAAAGATCTATAACACAAAATTTGATAAATACTGTAACAAATACTACAGAATTAATGTCTGTAGCCCATAAATATATTGACTCACATTTAAACAAGGGTGAGAAAATCAATATTTTTGATATTGGCATGGGTGAGGTTACACCGATAAAGCCATTTTTAGAAAACATTAATAACAATGCTACCTTAAAAAATTATATAGGCGTCGATATTAGTCCAGAAATGATCAAAATTGGTAAGGAAAACTTGAGCAAATGGTTTGGAGCTGATTTTAATTCTAGCTTCTTCGTAAGGGATATAAATCGAGATTCTATGCAAGACATTGCTTTTGAGGCAAAAAATAAAGCAACAGGTGAGGGTATCAGAAACGTTTTTTTGTTTTTAGAAACAACTATTGAAAATCAAAGAGACTATGATCAAACCCTATTTAATTTGAAGGACTCCATGAGTAAAGGCGATATTCTTTTGATAATGCAATCTTTAGATACAATTGAGTCTAGGGCGTACTTCGACTTATGGAATAAGCAAAGCCCAGCTAATCCAAAATTACCAGATCAAGTTGCTTGGATACCAGAAATTTTGAATTTAAATCAGACGGCATATGAGGCTGTTTTTGACTATAATGAAACTGAAAAAGCTCGTTATATAAAACTAAGGTTAAGCCAAGACACTGAATTCGAATTCGAATTTGAGGGTTTTAGCAAGAAAGTATACTTTACAAAAGGGTCAGAAATTACAGTATGGAGGCACCTTCATCATAAATTGGTTGATCTAATTCAAACCTATCAAAATATTGGTCTCAGGCCAGAATTTCTTTTAAATTCTAAAAACCAGGCCCAAGTAGTTATCGGCTGTATCCTGGAGTCTTAGGGCTAATGAGTTAGATATTTGAGTTTAGCATTAAACCGTATTTGTACTTTTTTTTAGCTTTAAACACAATTTTTTTTCTTATTACTTCAACGATACGATACCAGTTCATCAACCATCGAAGTTCATAAAACCAATTTAGAGTAAACGAGTGTTTTCTGTAAGGATCTGGCAGGTCGGAAAGGCTTTCGAATATTGTTAAACCATATTCACCCATCATTTTAACTACGAATGGATTACCACTCATTGCTAAAATATTGCGTTGCCTGGCAATTGTATCTATAAGGGAGTACTTAAACAGGTCTTTGCCAATTCCGTGATTACGATAATCTTCAAGCACAAATAGCACGGCAATTTCTGTCCAGTGACTTGTAAAATCATCGTTCAAGCACGCTCCAAGCATTTTGCCTGATGAATCCTCCGCTACAAACAGGTTTTTGCAATTACGCCATTCGATTTTATTGTACGCACTAATATTAGGTGTTTTTTTGATTTCGTCGATTAGTATTTTTACCTCGCTATCGGCTAAGCTTCTTTTGACTATTTTGTAGTGCATAAATATACACTTAGCATAATATCAAAGAAATGTACAAAGGTCAATTCATTAGCCCAAAGGATAGGTCTAGTCTAGTTGAATTCATAGTTAATCCGCCACCTATAGATATGAAGTCAACACCTGTTTGCGCTGTCTCCAAAATATTTTCTAAATTTACGTTACCAGTAGCTTCTACAGGGATTTTACCAGCTATTTTTTTTACTGCTTTAGTCATTAAATCAAAATTCATATTATCTAGCATGATTCTATCAACCTCCATTTCAAGTGCTTGCTCAACTTCGTTTAAATCTCGACACTCAACTAAAATTGGATAATGAGTGTGCCACTTGAGCCTTACTTTTTGAACTGCCTGAATTACTTTGTTTTCACCAGAGAAAATGTCGATATGGTTGTTTTTTAAAAGTACTTGATCGAAAAGTCCCATGCGGTGATTCATTCCACCACCGTCTACTACTGCTTTTTTCTGTAAAGTTCTGAGTCCAGGAAGAGTTTTTCGGCTATCCAAAACTTTGGCTTTAGTTGAGCTAATTGCCTGAACGAACTTTGAAGTGTTTGTGGCGACGCCAGATAAGTGAGTTACAAAATTGAGTAGAGTCCTTTCTAAAACTAGAAGTGAATATAAATTTCCTTCAAAAAAGCCAATTTCTTGTTTTGTCACTACACTTTGTCCATCTTTTAAAACTGGTTTGAAAAAGATTTGAGAATCCAGGGTCTGAATTATTTCAGGGATTAAGCTTACACCTGAAAGTATACCTGCTTGTTTGGCATATAGCTTGGCTTTTGCTGGCTTATTTTGATAAATACTAGCAGAGGTTAAATCAGCTTCGTAAAGCTCTGGAAAGGCTTCTAAAAGTCCATTGTCCAAAGACACCTCACCCTTCAAAATTTTTTGCAGATACCAATCCTTTTTAGCAGGAAGCAATAAGTCTTCTAAAAATGCGTTTATGATTGTCAGATTCATACTTTAATTTTTTTTATGTCGGTAAATTTGCCTGAAAAGTCTAGATTTGGTTCTTGGCCTGATTTAAATTTTTCAAATAAATACGCTTCTAAAGGGAAGTAAACGTAGTTGGTAGAGACTTTTTCGTGATGAATTTCGTGATAGTGGCGACTGATATCGATTAGTTTTAAAGCCAGTTTTTGATACCAATTTTTAGCTTTGGAATTTCTCCATTTATGTTCATTTTTACTCGTATAATGAGGGTAAAAAAACAAATAAGCTCCATTGGTGACACCTAAAAGATACACAGGAAGTACCCAAAATAGAAGCCAGGTTGAGAGATGTCCAGTTGTTGAAGCTATTAAAATCAAACAGAGTTGCAGAGATCTAGCTAGTAAATATCCTACCCAAGCCTTATCTTTTTTCCACATACCTTTGCTCCAGAAATCATAGTCATGGTAAAAAATTTTGAAAGGAATAAGTAAAAAATTAGCATTACGAGCGATCTTATCATCAGGGTCCAGATCGGGCTGCCCAGCTTTACTGTGATGTAGCATATGATTAGCTTTAAAATCGGCATAGGTAGTACCAGAAAGTACAGCCGCCCAAGTCCCAAAAAAAGCGTTTATACCTCGTTTTTTACTAAGGGCAGAGTGCGAGGCCATATGCACAATGTTGAAATGGTAGTGAATTGCAATAAAGGTAAGAGGTAGAAAAATAGCTATGGTTAACCAGTTTAACTCTAAATTAAAAACAAAATAATAGCTGGTCAAAAGTACGATATGGGCTACAAAAAAGATTAACTTATTAGCTGTAAACCTGGTCATCAGAGTTTTCTTTGCATCGTCCATAAGTATACCCAACTAGGTGTTGTCGAGAATGTCAAAAGTTTACAGATTGGAAAATGTGTGCTGTAGTGTAGGGCTTTAGCAAAATAAAGATCCAAAATATTTACCATTATGTTTGAATTACCCCATAAAACACCAATACCGATTATTCAAAATGATTTCAATCGTCGGAGTTCTGATGAAGCCTTTAAGAGATTTTTGGATCGAAGTAGTAATTCAGATGGTTTAATTAGTCAAAATATTACAAGCTACAATCAGTTGAGGAAAACCTTGGAAAGTAAAAATTTAATTTTAACAATGAAGACAACTTATTTATTGGATGAGGAATACCAGTCTCAGAATCAAATTGCAATTGCTAGAGGTGTAGACGATCTGGTAAGGAAAGAAATTATTAAAATGTTCCCAAAGTATAATAATGTTAATGATGGACAACAGTTGTTATCAGATATATCAAATGCTACATTACTAGCTTATGGGAATAAGAGGGCAGGTAGTTTAGCTTACATTTCATACCCAAATAATCATAATCCAAAACTTGTGATTTTAGTAAAATTTTCATATTTAGTCAATGGAGCTAAATTTGATTATTTTTTACTTAATCCTAAATCGCTGCCTTACATTCAACAACTCCAGAAAAATTTAAACCAGCCCAACAGAACTGCCTCAACCATTCCTGAACAGCAAATTACAAACCCAGCTTGGGATACTTCGAAATTTGAGTTTGGCAATAATGGATTAAATGCTACTATAATTTCAGCCAAAAAACCAATTTAATTGACCAAGAATGAAATCTTGTGTTGGATTTTAAGACATGTCTTTATATCCTTCTAGTAAGATTCGAAATATCGCAATCATTGCCCACGTAGACCACGGCAAAACTACCATTGTTGACGGTTTGATCAAACAAACTTCAGAAATTCGAAACGTTGATTCTCTTGGTTCATTAATCATGGACAACATGGATCAGGAAAGGGAAAGAGGCATTACCATTAAAGCCAAGAATGCTAGTATTTACTACAAGGATTACAAGATTAATATCGTAGATACCCCAGGTCACGCCGACTTTGGTGGAGAAGTAGAGAGAGCTTTGATGATGGTTGATGGAGCAGTTTTACTGGTAGATGCTCAAGAAGGACCAATGCCTCAGACTAAGTATGTAATGAAAAAAGCTATTCAGCAGGGTTTGAAAATCGTTGTAGTTTTAAACAAAGTTGATAAACCAGCTGCCAATGCAGCTAGAGCACTAAGCAAAGTGGAAGATTTGTTTTTAGATCTTGGTGCTAACGATGAGCAAATGGATTTTCAAGTAGTTTACGCCAGTGGAGTTAATGGCAAAGCTGGAACTGCTCCAGATAAATTGGATGATAATTTATTCTATCTTTTGGATAAAATCATCGAAGTAATTCCTGAGCCAACAATTTCAACCAGTCCAGACTCTGATAATCCTTTGCAAATTTTGATTTTGAATCTACGATACGACAATTTTAAAGGTAAAATGGGTGTGGGTAAAATTGCTGGGGGCATAATTCGAAAAAACCAGGAAATTATAGCTATTCGTGAAAAACACACAGCCAAGGGTAAGGTTTCGGCAATTATGGTTTTTGACGGTCTGGCGATGAAAGAAGACGATGAGGTAATGGCTGGAGATATTGTCATGGTGGCTGGAATTGAAGATATTCATATTGGAGATACTCTGACTACTCCAGAATTCAACCAGGCTCTTCCTCGTGTAAGTATCGATGAGCCCACGATTAAAATGACCTTTGGAGTAAATACTTCACCTTTTTCAGGAAAGGAAGGTAAATTTACAACCAGCAGACAAATCCGAGAAAGATTATATAAAGAGTTGGAAACAAACGTTGCACTGCGAGTTGAAGATCATCCAGAATCCACAGAAAAATTCATTGTTTCTGGTCGAGGCGAACTTCACTTGTCAGTTTTAATTGAAACCATGAGAAGAGAAGGTTTTGAGCTTGAAGTTTCTAGACCTGAAGTTATCATGCACCAAGAAGATGGTATTACTAAGGAACCATTTGAATATGTAGAAATTGACGTGCCTCAAGAATACCAGGGTTCAGTAATGCAAGAGCTTGGAAAAAGATCAGCAGACATTCAGGTGATTGCTCCAAATGAAACTGGTAGCGAATTCCATTTTGAGGCGGTGATGCCCACTAGGAGTTTGATTGGTTTGAAATCACTTTTACTAACTGCTACGAAGGGTACGGTTATTTTGCACTCTACTTTTGATAGCTACGCTAAATCTGTAAAACTTCAGACAGAACGAGATCATGGAAGTTTGGTAAGTACTGTAAATGGTACAACGATGGCTTATTCACTAGATAATGCTCAAATGAGAGGAACTTTATTTCTCGGGGCTGCCGTTGAGGTGTATGAAGGGATGGTACTAGGTCAGGCGGCCAAAGATCAGGATTTGGAACTAAATCCAACCAAAGGTAAACAGATGAGTAATGTACGAAGTAAGAGTAGTGATGATGCCCTTACCCTAACTCCACCAAGGTTGATGACCTTGGAAAACTGTCTGGAATACATTGGTGATGACGAATTAGTTGAAATTACTCCTTTGAACCTACGAATCAGAAAACGATATCTTGACCCTAATGATCGAAAACGAAACAGTCCAAAGAATAACTAGTTCCATACTGTTTATCAAAAGTTTAAATTGTAGACTTTATGCCCCGTTTTTTTCTAGCTAAAACTGACCCAGAAACCTATTCAATTAGCGATTTTGCCAAAGAAAAAGAAACCAATTGGGATGGGGTGCACAACTACACTGCATTGATAGTTATACGAAGCTGGCAGATTGGAGATAAAATTTTGATTTATCATTCTTTAGGTGAGGCTAGAATTGTTGGCTTGGCCGAAGTCATTACTGCTCCAGAAAAGAACGAAGCTGATCCCAGACCAAGCTGGCAGGCTAAACTTAGATTTATAAAAGAATTCCCAGAGGAGCAAAAGATCAGTTTGAAGCAGGTTAAGGAGTCTCATCGATTTGATGATTTTATGCTGGTACGGCAAGGGAGGCTGTCGACGATGGCTTGTCCTGATGAGTTTGTGGCTTGGCTGAGGGAGGTTGGGATGGAGGTTTAGAGTTGTTTAGTTATTTAATTATTGAATATCACTTAGAGATGTGTTAAGCTATAGTTCTTTAGCTAGAAAAGTTAACGTGTGCCTATAAGTTGCACAAATAGGGTAAGTTGTTAAATTATTAGTGTTTTATGGGTAATAATAAAGAAGCCAGTGCAAGAATTAAGATAAATAAACTTTTGGAAGAATCAGGATGGAGATTTTTTGATGATGAAAATAGTAAAGCTAATATTCAGCTTGAAGGGAAAATAACCTACACTAAAGAAATTGCTGAAAGTTTGGGAAATGATTTTGAAAATAGCACTAATAAAAGAGGTCAGGGCGGGGCGATGGATTATCTGCTTTTAGATAGTCGAGGTTTTCCGGTCTGTGTAGTTGAGGCTAAAAAATCAACTATTCATCCTTTATCAGCCAAAGATCAAAGCTATAAATACGCAATCAGTAGCAATACTAGATTTATTATTTTAACCAACGGTGACTCTCACTATCTCTGGGATACTCTAAAAGGCCATCCAGAGGTTATAACAGTTTTTCCTGGGCTCGAATCACTAGAGCATAGACAAAGCTACAATCCAAATCCTGAGGAATTAAACACAATGCCAGTGGATTCCACATTTTTACAGCCTAGTAAAACCCTACGAGACTATCAAGTGGCAGCTATAAAAGCCATTCAAGAAGCTACAAAAAAAGGTAAAAATAAGTATTTGTTGGAAATGGCAACTGGAACTGGCAAAACCACCGTAGCTGGAGCAGTTTGCAAGCTTTTTCTAAAATCAGGAAATGCTAAAAGAATACTATTTCTGGTTGATAGAATTGAGCTTGAAACACAAGCTGTTAAGGCTTTTAAAGGAATATTTGGAGAGCTTTATAATATAGATACCATCAAGTCCAATCAATGGAATAAATGTGAAATCGTGGTCAGTACTATTCAAACTTTAATGACCAACAACAGATACAAAGAGTTGTTTTCGCCAGCAGATTTTGAGCTTGTGATTTCTGACGAAGCTCATCGAGGGTTGAGTGGTAATTCCAGGGCAGTTTTTGAGTATTTTATAGGTTACAAACTTGGGCTTACCGCTACCCCAAAAGATTATTTAAAGGGTGTGGATTTTAAGGAATTGGAGGTAACAAATCCAAAACTGCTTGAACTTAGAAATCTTAGAGATACCTACAAAACTTTTGGTTGTGATGATCAATCTCCCACTTTTAGGTATGATTTAAATAAGGGCGTTAATGATGGATTTCTGCTTCCTCCTTATGCTATAGATGCCCGTAGTGAAGTTACTACCGAATTACTTTCTCAGCAGGGTATTGTGGTAGATATTGAAAACGAAGAAGTTACGAGTGAACAAACCTATAAAATACGTGATTTTGAAAGACGATTTTTTAATGAAGCTACAAATGTAACTTTCTGCAGAGCTTTGCTTGAAAAGGGCTTGAAAGATCCTTTTACGGGTGAGTTTGGGAAAACACTGGTATTTTGTGTTAGCCAAAACCATGCAGCTAAAATTACCAATCTTCTATGTAAACTAGCAGATGAATATTTTCCAAACAAATACAAAGACTCAAATTTCGCCTTGCAAGTTACTAGCTCAGTGGCAAAAAGCCAAAGCTTTACTGAAAATTTTAGTGAAAACAAATTAAATGGAAATTCACAGTTTGCTAGTGATATTTTTCCAGACTACAAAACCTCTAAAACACGTATTTGCATTACTGTAGGCATGATGACCACAGGCTATGACTGCCCAGATTTATTAAATGTAGCTCTAATGCGGCCAGTCTATTCACCTAGTGATTTTATTCAAATGAAGGGCCGAGGCACTAGAAAGCATGATTTTAACTATGCTGAAACTGGTGAAATAAAAGCAAAAGAGCAATTTTTACTCTTAGATTTTTTTGCTAACTGCGAGTATTTTGAAAAAGATTTTGATTATCGTGAGAAACTGAAGCTTAATGTAGCCCAGACTAATGAGCCTGTAGACGGAAATGGAGGCAAAAAGAAAGATAAAAAAATTGATTATGATGCCAAAACTAACGATAAAATATCTCAGTATATTGAAATTGTGATTGGTAACGAAGGTATGAAAGTAGATCGTGAACTTTATCCAGAGCTCAAAGATCAATTTGAGCAGGTTATAACCTCGCACGAAGCTCTAAAACAAGCCCGAGAAGACCAAGATATAAATTCTATAGTAGCAACTCTGCAAGAAGAGGTTTTGGATAAGCCAAATGAATATTGGACTGTGGCTAAAATCCGTGAATCCTACCTCAAGAAAAACCCCGAAATCAATCGCCGAATTACCATCAAAGAGATGATCCTAAAAGCCCTTGGAATAATTGATAGATTTAAAGAAAGGGATGAGAGAATAGCCGAGGAATATGATAAATTTGTAGACATTTATAAGCTAGAAGTACAGCCTCCACAAAGACAAAATACACTCAGAAACTTCTTTGAAAACTACCTTTCAGATACTGACTTTAGAAAAATAATTGATGAAAAAAAGTATGGATTGCTAAACAATAGCCCAATTATGAGTTTTGATCAGTTTAAAGACATTAGCCAATATCGTTATATAACCACAAATTATATTCAAGAATACCTCGTTAGCGAAACCAAAGAATTTGATTGGCAAGTATAACATTGACATAATATTTATTAGTTAAGAAGATATTATAGTTATGTCAAAATATATCAATGATAAACAAAATACATTCGATAGCTTAGAATACCAAGATTTTATCGCCGAAATCAAATCTAGAATTCAAAAAGCTCAAATAAAAGCCTCCCTCAAAGTAAACAACGAACTAATAAATTTATACTGGAATCTTGGAAAGATGATTACTGAAAAACAGGCATTGTCTAAATGGGGAGATGGACTGATAAAACAAATTGAATTAGATCTAAAACTATCAATGCCAAATCTGAAAGGTTTTTCCAGAACTAACTTGATTTATACTCGCAAATTTTACCTTTATTACAAAGACTGTGAGGATTTAACAAAAGTACAACAGCTTGTTGGACAATTGCCATGGGGACATAATATTCATATTATAGATAAGCTCAGCGATGTAAAAATTGCTATTAAATATGTCCAAATGGCCGTAGAAAATGGTTGGGCAAGAAGTGTCTTGGACTATAAAATAGAAACTAAGGCTCATTTAAACTATAATCAGAGCAATAATTTTGAAATAACTCTTCCAGAGCCAGAGAGCGATTTAGCTAAATATTTGCTTAAAGATGAATACAACTTTGATTTTTTTTCCGTTCTTAAAAATTACAAGGAGAAAGAATTAGAAACTGAACTTGCTACTAACATTACCAGGTTTTTACTAGAGCTTGGGAAGGGTTTTGCCTATGTTGGCAGACAATACAAAGTAACTGTAGGCGATACTGATTTTTACTTTGACTTGCTATTTTATCATTTAAAATTAAGAAGATATATTGTAATTGAATTAAAAATTGGTGAACTTCAACCAGAACATCTTGGTCAGCTTGGCTTTTATGCTGTCGCTATAGATAAGCAAATTAAACGACCCGAAGACTTACCAACTATTGGACTTTTACTGGTTAGTAAACAAAACAAAACTATAGCTAAAATTCTAGTAGACAACTGGAAAACGCCTATTGGAATAGCTGAATATAAACTATCTCACCCTTTGGAAGTTGATATTGAATCAGCCTTACCCACAGTAGACGAATTATCAATCTTGAATGAGCTTATTAGCAACACCAATTTTGAAGAAAAACCAGAAAACTAAATACCTAATTTTCATACACCAAATACTATGTTAGACTCCGCAACTAAAAATAAAATCAACGCCGCTAGAGACATCTTGGTGGGTAAAATTCCCGATCCAAAAGGGCAAATTGACCAAATCACCAACGCCTTGATCTACAAATTTATGGACGATCAAGATCAGGAAAGTATCAGCATAGGGGGTGTGGCTACGCATTTTGTTGGTGATCTAACTAAATACGCTTGGCACAATCTTTTTGACCCAAAACTAGATAACCAAGAAAGAGCCGATTTATACCGTGAAGGACTAGATAAACTGTCTGTTTCCAGCACTTTACCTGAGTTTTTCCGTGACGTGTTTAAAAATACTTACCTGCCATTTCGTGATGCTGGTACAATCTCGATGTTTATCAAGCAGATCAATGAGTTTGAGTATCGTAGTGAAGAGCTGGGGAACGCTTTTGAATACTTACTACAGATAATGGGATCGCAAGGTGATGCTGGTCAATTTCGCACCCCTAGAAATATTATTGAATTTATAGTAAATATAATTGACCCAACCAAATCTGACAAAATTCTAGACCCTGCCTGTGGTACCGCTGGTTTTTTAATTGAAAGCTACAAACACATTAAAGAAACTGGAAACCTTTCCCAATCAGACCGTAAAGGTTTAGCTGACAATCTTACTGGTGTGGACATCGACCCAGGAATGGCCAAAATTGCTAGAGTAAACTTGTACCTGCATGGTTTTACTTCACCAAAAATCACCGAAGACGATACATTAAGCAACGAAAGCCTGTGGCTAAAAGAAAAGTTTGACGTTATTCTAGCCAATCCGCCCTTCATGACGCCAAAAGGAGGCATCACACCTCACAAAAAGTTTTCCATCTCCTCAAACCGAGCCGAAGTATTATTTGTAGACTACATAGCCGAACACCTAAAACTAAATGGTAGGGCAGGGATAATAGTCCCCGAAGGTATCATTTTCCAGTCTGGAACAGCATACAAAAGCCTAAGAAAAAAACTTGTAGATGAAGGTTATTTACATGCAGTAATCTCGTTGCCAAGTGGAGTATTTCAGCCGTACAGCGGAGTAAAAACCAGTATTTTAGTATTAGACAGGCAAAAAGCCAGAGAATCTGAAAATATCCTCTTCATAAAAATCCAAAACGACGGCTACGACCTAGGAGCCCAACGCCGAGAAATAACCAAAAACGACCTCCCCCAAGCCCTAGAAATCTACAACGAATTCGTAACGGCGACCACCGAGTCGCCATCCTCAAACGACAACGGGCTGGACTTTGCACTAGTCCCAAAAACCAAAATCGCCGAAACTCCCGACTACAACCTAAGCGGCGACCGCTACAAAACCGCTACAGACTACACCAACGCCAAATGGCCAATGGTGGAATTAGGGGAATTTGAAAAAGAAGGTAAGATTGAGTTTTTGAGAGGCCAAGGTTTATCTAAAAAAGATTTAGTCGAAGACGGATTAAATAAATGTATTCACTACGGCGAAATTTACACTGTATACGAACCAATTATTGAGAATATTTTAAGTAGAACTAACTTTGAAGGTAAAATAACTTCATTAAAAGGTGACGTTTTAGTTCCTGCAACAACAACTGCTGATGCCATGGGAATTGCTGTTGCTAGATCACTCAAAGAAAACGGAGTAATTATTGGGGGTGATATAAATATTATCAGAACAGAAAATAAGCATATTTTATCAGATTATTTGGCATTTTTAATTAGCACTCCACCGTTAAAGATTGAATTATCTACCTATGCAAAAGGTGCTAACATCTTACATTTATCAAATAGTGACTTAAGAAAACTAAAAATCCCACTCCCACCCCTCCATATCCAAGAAGAAATCGTGGCGGAGATTGACGGCTATCAAAAAATAATCCACGGAGCCAAGCAAGTAGTGGAGAATTGGAAACCGAGGATATTGGTTGATGCTGGGTGGGAGAAAGTAAAATTAAGTGATGTTTGCGATATCCAAAGAGGTAAATTTTCATTTAGACCAAGAAATGAACCAAGATTTTATGGAGGTAAATATCCTTTTATCCAAACAGGTGACGTTGTAAGAGCTCAAAATGGAAAAATATCTTTTACGCAAACCTTAAACGAAGACGGGCTAACTGTAAGTAAATTGTTTAATCCACCTTTAGTGCTGATTACAATTGCAGCTAATATTGGTGATACAGCAGTTCTAGACTACCCTGCGTGTTTCCCTGATAGTGTTGTTGGCTTAACCCCATTTAAAAGCGTAAATGTTCATTATTTAGAGTTAATTATGAGATCAAAAAAAGAGTATTTAAATAGTATTGCACCTCAAGCTGCACAAAAGAATATCAATATAGAAATATTAAAACCAGTCGAAATCCCCCTCCCTCCCCTAGAAATCCAACAAAAAATAGTTGAGGAAATTGAGGCAGAGCGGGTTCTGGTTGAGGGTAATAAAAAGTTGATTGAGATTTATGAGGGGAAGGTGCGGGAGGCGATTGGTAGGGTTTGGGGAGAGTAGGATTAAAAATATACTCCAAAGCGGCTACATAACAAAAAAAAGCCCAAAAAGGGCTTACACCCCCTAACTTTACATAAATCAGTAAAGTCTTTTTAATATAGCTATTTAGTAAATCTAATTTGTCTGTATGTCTAATCTATATTCAAAGATAGAGCAAAACCTTATTTCAAGATTTT
>Ga0194059_1000038_pt1 | contig 69308 bp, 60 predicted proteins | sample SepL6211m_MetaG_FD_163426 | JGI IMG/M metagenome (GOLD analysis project Ga0194059, IMG submission 163426) | Anoxic zone freshwater microbial communities from boreal shield lake in IISD Experimental Lakes Area, Ontario, Canada - Sep2016-L626-11m | ecosystem: Environmental > Aquatic > Freshwater >...
GAACACGGAAGTTAAGCCCCTCAGGGCCGATGGTACTGCACGGGTAGCTGTGTGGGAGAGTAGGTCGCCGCCGGGAATAAATCAAAACGCCCCGCAACCAGAAATGGATGCGGGGCGTTTCTGCGTTGTGAGGAAGATGACACACTTAAAGATGATAAACGATATAACAAAAAATAAGATGCGCTTTACGAAAGGTAACAGATAGGTCGATATATTTGCCCGTCGCATTAATGATTCAGCAATAACAGCTCATAGCGCGAATGGTTTAGCAATCATGCTGGTAATACAACCGCATCCTGGCAACGATTAAAAGCGGAATTGAGCTACGAGATTCAATCCCTGATGGCTAACAGTCGGCATTATGGTCAGTGCACTTTTGCTCAGAGTGTGATATCGAAAAACCGTCTTTCCGACAAAATAGCCGACTGCCCCGCCGAAAAAGACATCCGAAGCCCAATGCTTATTGTCGTAGATGCGGGCAAAGGCGGTAAGAGAGGCCAAGCCGTAGGCGACCGGGGGAATATAGGGGTTGGCACCGTATTCTTCAGCGAAGACGGATGCAAGAGAAAAAGCCGCAGCTGTGTGGCTGGAAGGGAAGGACATGTCTCCGGATTTCAGTCGCGGACCATACCACTTTCCGGATGATTCACCGGTTTGCGGGCGGGGGCGTTGGGCTGCAAATTTAATTGACTCAGAAAAAAGCCCGCTGATGGCGAGGCTTTCAACAGCGAGTAGCGATGCCCGGCGCGCTTTTGAATCATCAGTGAAGTGGCCGTACAGATAGAACAGTCCGAGTGGCGGCAGGGTATAGGCCGGGTTGCCAAGGGTGTTGCCGATGGAAGCAAGTGAATCTCCGGTTGAGCTCTGATTCCGCTGCGCAAAGTTTTTTATATCCGTATCTGCACAGTAGATTCCGGTCGTTACCGCAGCCACCAGCCCGGCTTTCAGCCAATCGTCACCATTCCAGTTTACTGGTGAAGCTGCTATTCTGCCGGTGTCGGTGAAGTATCCTTTGATGTATTCAATCGAGACTCTGTCTGCTGTCTCCTGGGAAGTGTCTCTGTTTTCTGCTGCGATGACTGCTCCTGGCACATGTAAAATGAGTGTAAACGCGAAGATTGAGGTGCAGAGGCCGACGCGTACCCCATCTATGAAAAACATCTGTACCTCCACGGTGCACAGGAAATCACAGTTTTTTTTCAATACGTTTCAGCAGCAGTGAATTCAGGACAACCGATACCGATGAAAAGGCCATCGCCAGACCGGCATACTCCGGTTTCAGGTAGATGCCGTAGCGGTACAGCAGGCCGGCCGCTACAGGAATGCCAAGAATATTGTAAAAGAGCGCCCAGAACAGATTCTGCTTGATCTTGCTCAAAGTTGCCCGACCGATTATTATCGCCCGTACGGCATCCATTAGATTGCTCCGCATCAGGACAATATCGCCGGTCTCCTTGGCAACGTCAGTACCGCCGCCGATGGCAATGCCGATCTGAGCCTGGGCAAGAGCCGGCGCGTCATTGATACCGTCACCGACCATCCCGACAATCATACCGCGACCCTGGTACTCTTTGACCACGTCCCGTTTACGATCAGGCAGCACTTCGGCCTCGAAACCATGGACGCCCGCCTGTCTCGCCACAATGAAAGCGACATCTGCGTGATCACCGGTTATCATGCAGGTGGTGATGCCCATACGGCGCAGTTCGGTAACGGCCCTGATTGATTCCGGTCGTAAGCTGTCGGCAAACGCTGCAACACCGACCAAAGCATTGCCGGCTGCAACATAAATGAGCGACTTACCAGCCGCTGCCAATTGAGATGTCTTTTTTGTCAGGGGTGTAAGGCTGATGCCGCACTCGCTCATGAGCCGTTCGTTACCGACAGCCAGTTGAAAGCCGCCGTAGGTACAGGTTATGCCTAACCCGCCGCGCTCCTCAAAGTTATCGGCATGCCCCGGTTCGACGCCCGCCTCCTTTGCCGCAGCAAGTGCCGCTTGAGCTAACGGATGAGTCGAGTATGCCTCGGCTGTAGCAAGACACTCGAGCAGCTTGGCCGGATCAACGCTGCGTGCGACCGGAACGAGATCGGTCATTTCTGGAGTTCCTCTCGTCAGGGTGCCGGTTTTGTCAATCAGCAGAACATTAAGGCGCGAAATGACCTCAAGGGCGGAACCTTTTTTTACCAGAATGCCGCGACCCAGGGCAATCCCGCTGCCGACCATGATGGCTGTCGGTGTTGCCAGTCCCATGGCGCAGGGGCAGGCGATTACCAGCACGGCAATCGCAAAACGGAAGGCGGTGAGGAAGTCGCTGGAATTACCCATATACCAGGCCGCAAAAGTAGCTGCCGACAGCAGCATGACTATCGGTACGAACCATGAAGAAACGGCATCGGCAAATTTTTGTATCGGAGCTTTGTCTCCCTGTGCTTCACGGACCATTTTAATGATCTGCGCCAGCAGAGTCGCTTCGCCGATCCGTGTAGCCCGGATCCGCATGGTGCCATTGGTACTGATTGTCGCTCCGGAAACGGTGTCGCCCGGCTTCTTCAAGACCGGCAGTGATTCTCCCGTAACCATACTCTCATTAACAGCGCCGCCACCTTCGAGCACCTCCCCATCGACCGGAATTATGTCACCGGCCCTCACAAGAACGACGTCTCCAACCCTGATAACTGATGCCGGCACCTCCTGCTCACCGAACGCAGTTATCAGACGCGCTTTGTCAGCCTGCAGGTGGACCAGTTTTTTAAGAGCTTCACTCGCTTTCCCCCGGGCGCGGGCCTCGAGATATTTGCCAAGACGAATAAATGCAATAAGCATGGCCGATGTTTCGAAAAAAACATCCCGATGCGTTCCGAGAAGGCCAAAGAAAGCGGCTACCGAGTAAAAATAGGCAGCAGAGGTACCAAGAGCAACCAGAACATCCATGTTTGCCGTGCGGTTTTTGAGGGCGCTCCAGCTGCCGCGATAAAAAATCAGGCCGGCTGAAAACTGAACGACCGTGGCCAGCACGAGGCTTACCTGCTGTGCCGCACTGTTGGAGTGCAGTCCCATCGTCAGCATGATAGGCAAGGAGGCGCAGAACGAGAAAATGAACCAGTTGCGCTGGGAACGAAGGTCATCATCTTGAGATGTGTCAGTTTCGTGAAGTTCTACCGGAGTATAACCTGCTGCATGGACAATGCTGAATATTTTTGAGGTGGTGAGTTGCTGCGAATCAAATCGTACAAAGCCGGTTTCCGCCGTCAGGTTGACAATTGCCGTGTCTATGGCCGGATGCTCGAGCAGTTTTCTTTCCAGAGTATTGACGCAGGAAGCGCAGTGAAGTCCTCGAACGCCGAAGGATAGTTCGCCGGCCGGTTCAACGGGGGGAGCTACTGTTTCCTCTTTCATGAATCATTACCTCTGTTTGAAGTCACCACGCACGAAATGCCCCCAGGTGATTTTTATGGCTGAAGCAATTGGCAGCGCCAGCAGAATGCCCCAGAAACCGAGTGTTTCACCGAGAGCCATGACCATAATGATGGTAACGAGGGGGTTCAGATTCATCGATTGTTTGAATATCAGCGGTTTTATGACATAGCCTTCGACAAAATAGATTACGGCAAAGGCACATGCGGTTTGTATGATAATAGCTGCAGTCTGGAACTTGAACCAGGCGAAAAAGAGCGCCGGCAGGGTTGCAATGATGACGCCAATGAAGGGCAGAATTGATGCGACCCCTGCAAACACTCCGCAGAAGAGCGGATGTGGAATTCCGAGCGCAAAAAGAGCGATGGTTGAGAACAGTGCCACGATAATCGAGACGGCTACCTGTCCGCGCAGATAGCCGCCGATACTGTTGTTGACCTCATGGGCGATATCTACAATCTGGTTACGCCAGTCATCAGGGAGCCAGGAGGTCAGCGTATCGATAACAATCTGTTTGTAGTAAAGCATGAAGAACACAAGAATCGGCGAAAGTACGATGTTGAAGAGATTGAAAAATATACTGGTGCCGAAGTAATAGGCCCAGAATCCGGCCTTTTCAGTGGCAGTGTCAATACTACCGGATGCTTTGTCGATGAGCCACTGAATTTCATCTGAGCCATAGCGGTCGGGGATTCGGTCTTTCCATGCTGAAGCAATCTGTTTGAGTTTAAGGACATAAGTCGGTAGGTCGAGGATAAAGGAATTCCAGTTGATAGTAATGGCCGGGACAATGAACGTCAGAAAAAAAACAGTCAGAACCGAGAGCACTATATACAGAAGCCCCAGGGCGTAGACCCGCTTTAGGCCGCGCTTTTCTGAAATAACGAGGAGCGGGTCAAGAAGATAGGCGATGACCCATGAAAGCAGAAAACATGAGATGGTGTGCTGAAGTCTGTAGCCGACGGCAGCCAGCATGCAGAAGAGTAAAATTGTAGCAATAAATCTGCCGTAATCCTTACCAGGCGTATGAGCATGGTGTTCGTGTCCCATTTCAGCCTCTAAGCATGCTTCGTGAGATTCATAAGCGCATTGGCAGTGAAGAGGTTGTTCTCTTCCATCCACGATTTAAGACGCTTGGAGAGGAATTGATCCTTTAATAGAGCGAATTGATCCTCCTCATTCGGATAGAACGAGAGGATGTCTTCAATTTTACCGAACGGTTTTCTGCCTGCCAGAGAGTTATGCAGAAGAAGCCGTAATTCGGGATCGGATATCTGTGCAACAAATTCAGAGGCAATCTGTCGTTCACTCCGATAGTCGAAGGGGGGAATTTCCAGAAAACGCTCGCCGTTGCTCTCAAGTTGCTGGCGTACCTCATTGTTGTCAGAGGTAGAGGGTACAAAGAAAATTTCACCGGTCAGCCGGTCAAGATAATATGCCTTGTCCAGGTGCCCACTGGAGAATGCGCCGAGCAGGTCTTCCCATGATATTTCAACACTATGAATTGATGCCATCAATCTCTCCCGGTAATGATATTAAACGTAATTTAGATGAGGCTCTTGTTCTTCTTGTTGACATTTAACTCGGTCTCGAAGCACAATCCACACATGCGCGCCATATTTATAGCCGATGCCCATCTGGCGTCTCCCGAAGCTCTCAATTTCAGACTGCTGCTCCGATTCCTTGGTGAATTGGAGGGAAAGCTCGATACCCTCTACATCGTGGGTGATCTGTTTGATTTCTGGCTCGGGTTCCCATCCAATCCATTTACTCAGTATAATGCGATCCTTGATGCCCTGGAGCGTTTGGTGCAACGCGGATGCAGGCTGATCTACTATGAAGGAAACCACGATTTCCATCTCGGTGATGTCTTCTTATTTCGGCTTCATGCTGAAATTCATCCGGGCCCTTCAGTTGAAACGGTACAAGGCAAACGGCTCTATATCTGTCATGGTGATCAGATTAATCGGGAAGATTATGGCTACCGCGCTCTGCGGTTTCTGCTCCGGACGGCTTTGGTAGCGGCTGCTGTCAGGCATTTTCCCCCTGCATGGGCTGAGACAATCAGGCGAATTCTGCAAAAACGAAGTCAGGCAGGTTATGCCACTAAAACAGCTCGCTGGGACTATCGGCAGATCCTTCTTGATTTTGCCGGTACAGTGCAAAAGAACGGGTATGACGGATTGGTTGCAGGACACTTCCATGTAGCGTTGTATGAAAGCACTCCTGACCCGGCGTTTACCGTCCTTTCTCTTGGAGACTGGATGGGGCAGTTTACCTATGGCGAAATGACCGATGGACAGTTACGCTTGATGATCTACCCCGCAGATCAGTCATAAACATGGAAGAACGCACGCCATTACTCCTTCCTGAAAAACTCTTCTAATGCCTGTTCACCGACCTGAGACGCTTTAACCTTCCACTTGTCCGGATTAATTACCAGCGCAACCAGAGCGATGCGTGGTTCGTGTGTCGGTGCAAACGCGGCAAACCATGAATAGTGCCCCTTTGGGTCTGTTCCGTTGATGGAACCGGTTTTTGCGGCTATCGGTACATCCACAAGCAGACGACCGCGGCGATCATGAAAAGCTTTTCGGGAAGTGCCGGTTAAAACCGTACTGGAAAGCATCCGTGTCAATGCCGCCGATGTCTCCGGTGTGACCAGACGGCGCAGTTCCCGGGGGGTAAACGGTTCTTTCTCGACCCCTTGTCCGTCAATAATGCTACTTGTCAGTCCTGGTGCCATCATCTTGCCGCCATTAGCTATTGCCGACATAATTACCGCTGCATGGAGCGGTGAAATTTTAACGTCATGATCCAGACCTGCTCCCATAAGCCTGAGATCGTTATTGCTGACCGGTTCCGCCGCTTGACTCGGTTTCGCGGGGGTGCCCGGCAGCAGCTCCTGATTAAATCCGAACCGGGACACGGATGCCATGATGGAAGACTTGCCGGCGATGTCGCTTGCTATACGTCCATAAAAGGGGTTAATCGATTTTCCCATGGCAAATGTGGCATCCATGCGGTTGTTCCTGCCGCGTGGGCTTATATCCCAATAGCGCGGATTTTCGGAATAAGAGCCTCCCCGAAACTCAATGACTGATTCCGGAGTGATCTTATTGCTTTCAAGAGCAGCAGACGCGGTAATTATTTTGAATAGTGAGGCCATTGGATAGAGGCCGTAAGCCGAACGTTTTGTCCAGGCGGGATCAACTGAGGAGTATGAAGTCATGCCGAGAATGCGCCCTGAGGCTGGTTCTATAGCGACAAAGACTCCGTACGGCACTTTGTTCTTAACGAGAAAATCGTAGACCCTTTTCTGTAGATCACCCTGAATAGTATAGATTAGCTGTGACCCTTCAGGAGTAACGGCTGATATGCGGGAACCTTTCATTTCTGCCTGAGACAGCAAGTCACTTGCCGCTGCAAAGCGGTTGTTGGCCAGCGGAGGTTTTGCCGCTTCGGCCTGTGTGGGAGTTGGTGCGGAGAACGAGGCACTCAAGGAGGGAAAGTGCGAACGCACAGATTCAGCCTTGCGTAATGCATAAACGGAGAGCGGTACCAGAGCCAGAATAATAGCGACGAAAATCAGGGCTGATTTAAGTTGCTGCAGGCGCCTACCCTCAAGAACAGGCAGCCTGAAGCGAGATGGCTCGCAATCTGATTTCATGCGCCGGTTACGCCCCGCCCCGAAAAATCCGTAACTGAAGAGTGCTTTTTTATGAGATATGTTTTTTAAGTCTTGCATTGTGTCCCATTCGTCTATATCGGCCAGAAAGAATTAATCCGGTTAATAAAAGCTATCAGCAGCCCGTAGTGATGATGGTCAAACAACAGGGAAATGCGTGGCAGAAGAGCGAGGTCCGGTTCGTCTGACTCTTCAGGAAACGCTTCACAGCACCGGATTTGGTCTCCATCTTTAATAAGCCCTGGAAATTCTTGCGTAAGAGTTGCGATATGGTCATGTGAAAGAGCTTTCTGTAATCGAATGACCAAACGATTCTCAATAAACCGGAGTGAATGATACACGCGGTAAAACGTGTTGATGGTTGCGAGTGCCTCTTGTTCGTTTCTTGTAACAGTAAAGAGGGAAAAATCCTCTTCCGAGATAAAACCCTGCGCCAGAAGGCTCACCCTGACAAAATCAAAAAACCGCTCCCAATACCCCCCTTCATCGTCCATCAGAATCAGTGGTTTCGGTGATGTCTTTCCGGTTTGAATCAGGGTGAATACCTCCATTGCTTCATCAAGAGTACCAAATCCGCCCGGAAAAACTACTATTGCATCAGCTTCCTTGACAAAAGCGACCTTGCGGTTGAAAAAGTACTTGTACGTAACCAGGCGAGGATTACGATACATTATTGGATTAGGCTTCTGTTCAAAAGGGAGCCGGATATTTACGGCAAAGGAGTTTTCACTGCCTGCACCCTCATTACCGGCCTGCATGATGCCGGGGCCGCCACCTGTGATAACCATGTAGTTGTTCTCAGCGAGACAACGGCTGAAGCGCACGCACTTCTTGTACATATCATCTGTTTCTACTGTACGGGCCGACCCGAATATGGTGACTTTCTTGCGGTGGCGATACGGGGCGAAAACCTTTGCTGTGTAGCGCATTTCGCGCAGAGTACGATTAATCAGTTTCAGGTCTGCCAGATAATCTACATCCTGACCGATCTTGAGGGTAGCGAGTATCATATCCTTGATAATTGAGGGGTGGTGAATGTCACCTGATTCTTCAACGAGCCGGCTAATTATAAAGTCTATCGGCTCATTTTTTTTGGAGAAACTTAATTCCATGGAGTGTGCCTTCCATATAAAGGTGCTTCTGTATGTAAAAGGATGGCCAAAGTATCACAGATGTACTTTTAATGCAAACGGCAGATTGCCTGCTATCACGGCAGCCGCATCGAATAAGCTTGAAAGCGGGGAGTAGGTTTGCTATAAGTCAGAAAAATTTGTTTTATTTCAAAGTTATAAAGATACAAGCCGACAGGCAGGGAGACAGGGCATGTCCAATCCTACGCTGGTCATGTACGAAGATGAATTCCAGGAAGTCAACGATGTTATTGAGCGTTTACTGAAGGAAGCAAATGCAAAGATAATTTTTCTGGTCGATAAAAATGGGCAGCTCATCTCCGGAGTCGGAGAAACAGATCGCTTTGACACAACTTCGCTTGCTTCTTTGACTGCTGGTAATATTGCCGCAACAGGTGGCCTTGCCAAGCTGATCGGAGAAAAAGAATTTTCGATTCTCTTTCACGAAGGCGAGAAAGATAATCTCCATATTTCTATTGTGGGTGGCAGGGTTATTCTCGTTGTATTGTTTGACAGTCGCTCGTCTCTTGGCCTTGTTCGTCTCCGTGTCAAAAAAGCATCTGAGGAATTATCTGCCATTTTTGAAAAATTGATGAAAAAGTCAGAAGAGCGGGAAAAGAGCGGTTCTTCAGATTTTCCTTTTGCTGAAATTACTGATGAAGATATCGATAATCTTTTCAGCTGATTCAAACGCCATAAATTAACGGGGAAAGCCCACGATGTCCTTCATCAACTATGCTTCTCGTGAGATAAATTGTAAAATTGTCTACTACGGCCCAGGTCTGTGCGGAAAGACGACAAATCTTCAATACGTTTATCAAAAGACCGCACCGGAAGCCAAAGGTAAGATGATCAGCCTGGCTACCGAGACCGAGAGAACCCTTTTTTTTGATTTCCTACCGCTTTCATTGGGAGAAATTCGAGGTTTCAAAACCCGTTTTCATCTGTATACGGTACCAGGACAGGTTTTTTACGATGCTTCAAGAAAGCTCATCCTAAAGGGCGTTGACGGCGTTGTGTTTGTTGCTGATTCACAGGAAGAACGGATAGACGCAAATATTGAATCGCTTGAAAATTTGAGAATAAATCTCAAGGAACAAGGATACGATCTTGACAAGCTGCCGTATATTATTCAATACAACAAGCGGGATTTGCCGGATGTTATGACCATAGAAGATTTGCGTCGCGAACTGAATACCACCAATGTTCCGGAGTTTGAGGCATGCGCTACGACAGGTGAGGGCGTTTTTGAAACACTCAAGGCTGTAGCTAAGCTTATTCTGATTGACCTGAAAAGAGGGAAATAAGAGTATCTTTGGACTTGATTTATTTGGTGTAGCGTGGTAGGTATCAAGCCCGCTGTTTCTGAAGGTATCCACACATGCGGAGAGATGGCCGAGTAGGTCGAAGGCGCTCGCCTGCTAAGCGAGTATACTGGGAAACCGGTATCCAGGGTTCGAATCCCTGTCTCTCCGCCACCTTTACACTGTTCCTCCGTCATCCTCGGGAACGGCTTATGAAATAGAACCCTGAAAATAACCTTTTGACGCGACGCTTACAGCAAAAAGAGGTTCCTGCCCCCTTACAGATTCCAGAAGACATTTGAGAGTGACACAGCCCAGAACTGCAGAATATATGTCTCTGCCTACCGAAAGTATCAGGCCGAATTTACAGGCCAGTGATTTCTTTGTCTTTCGGGTATTCCACCATGATTCCGAATGAAAGAGCCTTTTTTTCTCCCGCCACCAGTGGCACACTCCACATCACTGAACCATCCCCCTTGATCTCAGCAGGTTTGATTGACGGCTCTTCCAGCGTTACCCTGACCTCCTCATCGCCAGCAACCGGTAATTGGTCGCGTAAGGTAAGGATCAGCGGCACCTTGCGGAAGTTCTCCATCTCGATGCGATAGCGGAAGTTTACCCGGTTCTTGCCGAACAGCCCCGCTTCCTTATGTTGTTTCAGCTCCTCACGTGTTACCGTCACCTGATCATCGTTGCCGAAAAACAGGTCAAACTTTTCGCCAGCTGCTACTTTATTCAGGATGGAGCTCCCGGTATAACTGTTGCCAATAAATGTGTTGACCTTACCCGGCAGGAGCGTGTAGGGGGCGTTGTTTACGATCTCTGACTTGAGAAAAACTGCAGGGGAGAGCTTCGGCACAGCAAGGTACTCGATGTGGACCGGTACCTGCAGAGCCGCGACCATTGCGCTGTGCCGACTGCCGTCAGATGGGATGTCGATGGCATGGGGGATGTGAAAGGAGACGGAAGACTGTTCGTCACGTATCTGTGCGACAGCAATTTGTGCATCTGTCTCTTCAGCTTGTGCCGCCTCGTTCAGGACGCCATAATCCATGCGGCTCCGAACCGTTTTTTCTCGGAAGGCCGGTGCAGGTGCGCTGGCAACAGGGAGCGCGGCCATTATCGGCAGGGGGTGATAGAGCGAAATGTACCATGGCCTCAGCTCCGGAGGCGCACTGCCTATGGCCGGGCGGGCGGTGGAAAGGGTAAGGTCGATGTTACGCCACTCTTCACCGGTCTGCTGACGGATCATGGCATGAAATGCCAAATCGGCACTTTTACTGTCCGGGGCCAGGCGGACATCGTAGGCCGGCTCCCAGCTTGCGCGGGGTAACATTGCTGCCAGTTCAAGAGTCAGGTTGCCGGCGCGGGTACACTCAACAGCAACTTCGACAGTTTTTACCTCTTTACGACCCGAGCCGGCCGTTTCATGCAACTGGCGGCGCAGGGCATCAATCTTGTCTTTGATTGTGCTTTTGTCAAAATCGATTTCACGGTTTAGCTCTTCGGCGTTGGCTATCCCTGTGCCGACAAAGGTGGCGGCGTCCTGCAACTCGGCTGAAGTCGGTCGACCAATGCCCAACTCTTTGGATATTCGATCTCCCCAGGCGACGCGGATCGATTCAAGAAAGTTTTTTTGCGCCGTGATACCGGCCTTTTTAGCGTCCAGTCCGGCGGCACGTTTCTCCAGAGTCCTGATATCAATCAGTAACTCCTGCGCCTGTTTCTCGCCGCTCTGCTCCAGAAATTGTCGCCTGACTTCAAGTCCCGTTATGGTTGTAACGGCGGAGCCTTTGCCATTCACGCGGACTGAATCGTCGAGCAGCAACGTCGGCAGGGAGTCAAAGGCAATCAGGTAACTGCCCGGTGTAAGGGTTAGAGTTGCATTACGGGTCGTGAGCGCCCGGTCGGGGTAGATGGTAACGGCCGTTATGCGGGATGGAGCAGGAATACGGTGGGGGTCGGCTGGAAATACGATTACAGGAGTCAGGACCAAAATCAGTAACAGAAAAAAGGAGAGGCCTTTCATTGTGTGCTCCTTGGGGATGATTATCCGCGCCCCTTAGATGGTGGTCGTGGGCTGCTACTCTGGCGCTTGCCTGCGGGCGGGCGTCCCGGACTATTGGCGGCGGATGCGGGACGACCACCGGCAACAGCGTCTTTGGTCGCTTTGGGGCGGAATTTTCTAACCGCGTCTTTTGCAGCGGAAGAACGACCGGTTTTGGTGGCCTCTTTCACCGCAGGGCGGGCGCTTTTGGCAGGTTTTGCCGCAGCATTCCGCGTACTCCCTGCGCCGCTTTCAGTTGCCGCCGGGCGTGCCGCTGCCGGACGCGCTGCTGCCGGACGAGCAGCAGAGGCAGGGCGCGCTCCAGTTTTAGGCGTCCGCTTCACGAACGGTGTCTTCGCCGGACGATCTTTCTGTGGCTTGGCGATGCTGACGACAATGCAGCGGTCAATCAGATAGGTGCCGTCGAGGGTTTCCACCACTTCATTCAGATTTACTTCAGAGAGCATCCGCACATAGCCGCAGCGCTTGAACTCGCCGGTCTGCTCATCCACGATCAGGTGGACCGAGGTAACAACCCCCATAATCTCAAAAAGTTTGCGGAGATCTTCCTCAGTTGCCTGTTCCGATATATGTCCAACATAGAGCTCTTTTGCCATCGTATTGTTCCTTGCGTACTCTTTATTTCGCTTCCCGGTGAATGGCGAACGGCCCCCAGGATTGATCAATCGACATCAGTTCCAGGGTATTGACATTGACATGCGCCGGCTGACTGGTAATCCAGCGCACTGTTTCGGCAATATCCTCTGCGGTGAGCGGCTCGGTGCCTTGGTAGACACTGGCAGCTTTTTCTTCGTTACCCTTGAAACGAACTTTGGAAAATTCTGTTTCCGCCATGCCGGGCTGAATACAGGAGACCCGTACCCGTGTGCCGAGCAGATCACAGCGCAAGTTGCGGGAAAACTGGGTGACAAAGGCTTTGGTGCCGCCATAGACGTTGCCGCCCGGATAGGGCCAGTCGCTGGCGGTCGAGCTGATATTGACAATGTGGCCAGAGTTACGGGCCACCATGCCGGGCAGCACGAAACGGGTGCAGTACATCAACCCCTTGATGTTGGTATCAACCATGGTGTCCCAGTCATCGGGATCCACCAGATGCGCCGGCTCCAGCCCCAGGGCGAGTCCGGCATTGTTGAGCAGAATGTCGATGTCACGAAAACGCTGCGGCAGATGTTCAACTGCTCCCTGCACCGCTTCGCGATCACGGACGTCGAGGGGGATTATATGCACTTCAGCGTCTGCCGCCAACTCTTCCTGGAGTTTCAGAAGCGGATCAATACGCCGGGCGGTCAGAATCAGCCGGTTACCCCCGTTGGCAAACATCCGGGCAGAGGCGGCGCCGAATCCGGCTGATGCTCCGGTAATAAATATTGTTTTTCCACTCATACGTCCTCCCGTTGCGTCAACTGGTATATTGTTTCCAACATTATGTCACAACTGATCCCGCGTTGCTCGCAGAGATTCAACAGTTCATCCGGGAGCGGAGCGCAGACGGTCAACACGCCTGATTCGGACAAGGTCAGCGACGTCCGCAATGAGTGCAGGGCAAAGCCTGCTAACGCCGGCAGATCGCCGCCGCCATAACGTTTGTCACCTATAACCGGATGACCGGTTGCAGCGAGATGGCGGCGGATCTGGTGCATCCGGCCACTGATCGGGGTCACCGCCAGCAGTGCACAGTTCTCGCCGGCCAGCAGGGAGTGGTAGCGGGTCTCGGACTCTTTTTCGTCGAGCGGTTCGGTGATGACGCCACGCCCTTCGGGAGTTCCCCATACCAGTGCCAGATAGAGCTTGTCAAGGCCGGTCTCTTTCACCTGACGACCGTAGATACCGGCGGAACTGGAGCTTTTAGCCAGAATCACCGCTCCGGAGGTGCCGCGATCGAGGCGGTTCACCGGATAGAGCTTACAGGGGGTAGTGCGCTCGATCATGTAGCTCTGGCCGACGTCCACCAGATTCTCTTCACATTCCGCGGTGCGGTGCATCGGCAGGCCGGCCGGTTTGTTGGCAATCAGAATCAGGCCGTCTTCATAGAGAATGTCCAGAACCGGACGGGTGGAGGTGATATAGCCGGTTGTAGTGCCGCTTTCCTTGAGGGTCACTGAGTCGTGATACGCAAGCAGAGAGTCGGGAGCGACTATCGACCCATTACACCGTGCCGCTCCGCTTTTTATCAGTTTACGGGCATAACCGAATGGTGAAGTCGGCATGAGGGTGCGCAGGTAACTTTCCACACGGCGGCAGTGGTCCAGGTGGGTAATAGTGTAGGAGAGCATAACAGTTTGTTACACCACCAACCGGTCGTCCTTGAATCCGGCATTCACTTCCAACGCTTCGTTCATGGCACGAATGGCGACTTCAAGCTGGCTGTCATCAGGCTCGCGAGTGGTCAGGCGCTGCAGTGCGAGGCCGGGGGTAATTATCATCTTAACGAGTGGATGGTTGTCATGCGTGGCGCTCCATTTGAGAAATTCATAGGAGATGCCGGCGATCATCGGCAGCAGCACGATGCGTGAACCGGCTTTGAGATAAAACGGCCAGAGCTTGGGGATCAGAGAGAAGACAGCGATGCTGACCAGCATGACGATCAGCAGAAAGCTTGTGCCGCAGCGAGGGTGGAGGCGGCTGTAACGGCGCACGTTCTCAACGGACAGCTCATCACCCGCCTCGAAGGCAAAAATCGATTTATGTTCGGCTCCGTGGTACTGAAAAACCCGCTGAATATCTTCCATCCGCGAAATAGCCCAGATGTAGAGCAGAAAAACAACGACCCGGATAACACCGTCCACCAGATTAAAGACAATATTATTATCGCCGATAACCGGCGTCAGCATTTTTGTCAGATAGAGGGGAAAGAGGAAAAACAGACAGATGCCAAAACCGAAGGCGATTGCCATGGTGCCGGCCATCGCCCATGAAGAGAGATCACTCCCCCCCTCTTTGCCGCTCTTTTTACTCTTTGCGCTCTCTTGTTCTTTTTCATCTTCAGTCATCGCTTCGGTGGCAGAAAAATTGAGCGCCTTGATGCCGATGATAAGGGAGGTAAAAAGAGCCACAGCACCGCGGATAACCGGCAGCTTGACAATCGGAAAACGCTCGGAGAGCGGCACAACCAGCTCTTTTTTTACAACGATTTCTCCGTCAGCCCGGCGCACTGCAATGGCCACCGAGCGGGGCGCACGCATCATTACCCCTTCAATTACTGCCTGGCCGCCGACGTATATCTTACTCATGACACCTCAAATTCCAATCCCAGATCGGAATAAACATGTAGTTATTCCAGGCTCTTATAAAACTCCCGCACTTCGTCCATCTGCCCGCAGCACATCTTTCCTTCCGGACAAGGCCCCCCAACACAGCCGGGTCCGGCCTGGCGGAAAATAATGGGCGCGATTCTTTTTACCAGTCGTAATATCTCGACACTCATTTCGCGTATTTCCCACTGAGCCCGCTGGCAGCAGCGCAGAGAAAAAAAGTGTAACAGCTCACGGGCATTCATGGTCATGATGATTTTTGTTTCAGTGGCGTTGGGCAGAATATAGCGGGCATCTTCCGCCGGAATACCCATTTCGATCAGCTGCGCGTACGCCTTGTGGAAGGTCTCGGACATAAAAACGAAAATCTTCCGCGCTTCAGGATTCTCGGCAATGGTGTCCGGCATGATGGAGGTGAATTCCTCCCCCTGCGGCACATACCGCTGGGACTGCTGGGAAAAAGAGGCGATTCTATGCCGAACCATCTGATGAGTGGTTACGCGTGAGATCCCCTCAATGCCGAACGTGAAAGAGGCGTGCTCAAGTACCGAGTGGTGCCCGAGTGACATGATTTTATCAAGAAAAGACTCAATATCTGAAGTCGCCATCTTTTCCCGCAATTTATCAATTGAGGTCGGCGAGTAACAGAGACGGGCAGCAAACGCTACCGTGAGTTCAGGATTTGGTGTGTGTTCGATCAGAGTGACATTCATGGTGCCCTCCACGAGACATGCTCAGGGGTAGGTATAGAAACTCCTGCATGCTCTCAATGAGTAGTGGCTGCACCCCTGAGGCCGAAACGGGATTAGGGGAAGCAGGAGAAAAAAAAGGGGTTTTGCCTCACGACAAAGCCCCTCTCAAAAGTTCACAGGACAATCTGTCACGCCTGACCGTAACGCTTTTTGAAGCGCTCAACACGTCCTGCCGTGTCAATCAGTTTCTGCTTGCCGGTGTAGAACGGGTGGCAGGCTGCACAGATCTCTGTGTTGATCTCTTTTTTGGTAGAACGTGTCTGGAATGTATTACCGCACAGGCACTTAACGGTAATCTCGGAATAATCTGGGTGAATTCCTTCTTTCATCTTTTCCTCCCTCAGTAGTGCTTTACGACGTAACGTAATCAGCTATAAAAAGTAAAGTGGCATCGTAGCCAGTTTGAAATAATTTTGCAAGAACTTTATTTTATCATTTGGACATAGAATCAAGAAAAGCCTGATTTGTCTTGGCTTCAGAAAGTTTGTCGAGGAGGAACTCCATGCTGTCGACGACATTCATCGGGTGGATAACTTTACGCAGAATCCAGATCCGGTTCAGCGCAGCTTTTTCGATCAGCAGCTCTTCTTTACGGGTCCCCGACTTGTTGATATCAATGGCCGGGAAGGTACGTTTCTCAACCAGTTTCCGGTCAAGGTGCAGTTCCATATTGCCGGTACCCTTGAATTCTTCAAAAATAACATCATCCATTTTACTGCCGGTGTCTACCAGGGCGGTGGCGATAATCGTCAGTGAGCCACCCTCTTCGATGTTACGAGCTGCGCCAAAGAAACGTTTCGGCTTCTGGAGGGCATTGGCATCGACACCGCCGGTCAGAATCTTGCCTGATGGAGGTAATACCGTATTGTATGCCCGCGCAAGGCGGGTTATCGAGTCCAGCAGGATAACGACATCCTTTTTATGTTCCACAAGTCTTTTGGCTTTTTCTATGACCATCTCGGCAACCTGAACATGACGTGTCGCTGGTTCGTCAAAGGTGGAGGACACAACTTCGCCCCTAACCGAGCGCTGCATGTCGGTAACCTCTTCCGGTCGCTCGTCGATCAACAGGACGATCAGGTAGACTTCCGGGTGATTGGCAGCTATGGAGTTGGCAATGTTCTGTATCAATACGGTCTTGCCGGTGCGGGGGGGGGCAACAATCAGGCCGCGCTGCCCTTTTCCGATCGGGGCAACCAGCTCGATGATGCGCATCGGCATGTTTTCCGGCGTTGTTTCGAGGGTGAGCTTTTCCTGCGGATACAGCGGTGTCAGGTTATCAAAAAGGATTTTGTCGCGGGCGATTTCCGGTGCTTCATGGTTAACCGACTCAACCTTGAGCAGAGCAAAATAACGCTCACCCTCTTTTGGCGGCCTGATCTGACCGGAGACGGTGTCCCCGGTGCGCAGATTAAAGCGCCTGATCTGGCTGGGAGAGACGTAGATGTCGTCAGGGCCGGGCAGATAATTGTAATCGGTCGCTCGCAGAAAGCCGAAGCCGTCCTGCAATGTTTCCAGAACTCCCTCACCAAAGATGGAACCATTCTGCTCGGTCTGCGCATTCAGAATTGCAAAGATCAGATCCTGCTTACGAAGGCTCGAAGCCCCCTCAATGTTGAGATCCCGCGCAATAGTGTTGAGGTCACTGATCTTCTTGCCTTTAAGCTCTTGTAAATTCATCTGTTCTCCTGCGAAAAGTTACTCTTGTAGTGAATGGGGCTGTACATTATCGGACGAAGGTTCCGGGTAAGAACATGTGCGGCTGAACTATGAATAGGTGATGTCGAGGTTTCATGCGTAATAGCAGATATACGGTTTTTCCAGAAGGATTTGCTTCGTCTCTTAGTGTGAAGTTGTCTTGGGATTCAATTCTGGATGCCAGGATGCTTAATCTGAGGTGCAGTGACGTTACCCTTTATTTTCCGGGCTTGTCAACAAAAAAGAACACACACTACCGGTAAATTTGTTTTTTTTCTGCTCATCATCAAATTTGCTTCAATAGATCGTTCACAACAACTCCGGCCATAGTCAGTCCGAAGATGGCTGGAATGTATGAAACAGTGCCGAGAATCACCCGGCGATGTTCACAGCGGAACGTCTGTTCGGACTGATTGGGGCAGATACACTCCGTTCCGCACGCGCTCGCTGATGCCGGATTAAGCTCGCGGTGCAGTTCGGTTGAGTACACCACCTGCACGCCGGAGGTGATGCCGGCATTTTTTAGAATTTTCCGCATGCTGCGGGCCATCCTGCAGTTCTTGGTCGCTGAAATATCGGATACTTCAATTTTAGTGGGATCCAGTTTGTTTGCCGCTCCCATGCTTGAGATGACCGGAATGCCGAGATGTCGGCAGGTTGTTATCAAAGAGGCCTTGGCGGTGAAGTGGTCAATGGCGTCAAGGACATAATCGGGGCGCGGGGTGAGCAGCCGTCCGGCATTTTCTTCAGAGAAAAATTCCTTGACCGGTTTGATCTCAGCCGCCGGATTAATATCGCGCAACCGTTTCACCATTGTCTCTACTTTGCCTTGGCCGACGGAGCTGGAAAGCGCATGGATCTGCCGGTTGATGTTGGTCAGGCAGATGTCATCAAAATCAACCAGTGTGATCCGCCCGACGCCGGCCCGCCCGAGCGCTTCAGCGGCATAACTGCCGACGCCGCCGATGCCGCAGATCATGACGTGCTTGTTGGCCAGTGTAGATAGCCCGGAAGGGCCGATCAGAAGTTCAGTTCGGGAGAATCGATGAAGTGACATGGTGTGGGTATAACCTTTGCCTGAAATATGTGAAGGCCGTATGCCGGTTTGACGATTTCATGTAATCGAGTTGACGAAATTCAGGGTAATTCCAATTCTAAATCAAGGCGCTCTCCTCGTTGGCTCGTCTTCGGCTCCTCAACATACTGGTTTTATGCCTTCGTCGCCTCAGTCCTCGCCGCCTTGATATCACTCTTGATTTAGAATTGGTATAAGACCGCACGCATTGCCTGCAGCAGTACGTCTGAAGTAATGCTTTCACGGCACTCTTCATCCTTTTCGCAGCGGGTGCGGAAACAGTGAGTGCACGGCATCGGAGCCTGAATAATGGCATGTTTTTCGCCCCTCGGGCCGCTGCGGCGGCCGTTGCTGGCGCGATAGTAGGAAACGGTTGCAGTCCCTGCGGCAGCCGCCAGATGAACAATGCCGGTGTCTCCGCCAATGACCAGATTGACTTTTTTTACCAGTGCCGCCAGGCGCATGATGGACAGCTTTTCAAGTTGCACCGATTGCCTGCCGAGTGCATTTGTAATGCGCTCTACGGCACTGCGTTCACTTTCATTACCCCAGGAAAAAAGCAGCACGGCATCAGGAAATGCGGAAAATATCTTACGGCCAAGTTCGATCCACCCAGCTTCATGCCAGAATTTTGTCTGCCAGGTTGTGCCGGTATGAATTAAAATGAGCGGATAACCCGTGCAGTAGCTTTTGACAAGGGTCTCAGCCGCACGTTCCTCTTCATGCGTGGCGCAGACGTTCGTATGCAGCTGCAGTCCGCTGAATGGCAGGTCAAAGGATGCTTCGGCAATTCGCAGATATTGATCGGTTATATGCAGATCCTCGGGCTTCGTTGCTATTTCCCTGTTAATGAATAGAGCGTTGAGGCTCTCCTGTGCCGCAGTACGACTGAATCCGACTCGTTGGCAGCAGCCGCTCAGCCATGCGACTATGCCGCTTTTGATATTACCCTGAATATCGATAACAAGATCATAGCTTCGCTGTGTGAGCCCTCTGCGCACGGCCAGAATTTCTCTGATGGTAGTCAGAGCAAACGGTGCTCGCTTCCATGACTTGAAACGCACCGAATGGATTTGGGAAATCAGCGGGTTGCCACGTAACAGATCGGCAAAGGCCTCTTCAACAATCCAGTCAATTTCGCAGCCGGGAGAGGCCTGTTTCAGATAATCCAGAACCGGAAGAGCGTGCAGGATATCACCCATGGCGGATATTTTAACAATCAGGATGCGCATGGTTTCCCTCGGTCAAGCATTTCTTTGGCCGCTTTAAAAACCATACCCACGGTGATGCGCTCCATGCACTCCATCTGTATTTCTGCTTTACAAACACGGCTTCTACAGGGGATACAGGCTAAATTGTCGGCCTGAATAACCCGGTTCCCCGCACCAACCGGCCCGGTGCGTTCCGGGTCGGCCGCACCGAACAGGGCAATCACCGGAGTTCGGACAGCTGTTGCCATGTGCATCGGGCCGGTGTCGCCGCTGATCAACAGGGATGACTTTTCGAGGATGGCTCCAAGTTGCAGCAGAGTTGTTGTGCCGGTGATAACAAGCGGATGAGAGTTCGACAGCCGGTCAATATCGTGTGCCAGAGCGCTGTCGCCTCCGCCGCCGACGATAATTACGGCAGCGCCTAATTCAGCGCTGAATCTGTCGGCAAGTGCCGCAAACTGAGCTGTACACCAGCGATTCACCGGGTGGCTGGCGCCCGGATTAAGAGCAATAACCGGACGCGAGTCAAGCCCGTGCGATTCGAACAGTGCTGTTGCATAACTGCGATTTACATCGTCAAGACAGAGATCCAGCTCCTCTCCATCCGGGGAAACCCCGAGAGGTTCAACGGTCTTCAGGTGATCCTGCACCGCATGTATTACCTTCGCCCGGGTTTTATGGTAAATCAGAATCCGACAGGGAAATGCCGCCGATGTCAGGAACCAGGTTTTCAGATTGCTCCGCTGGAAGTTGATGACCAGATCGTATGATTGTTTTCTGATCTGCCGCCACAGGGAAAGCAGCGCACGGAATGACCGGTGTTCTCCGCGTCGGTCAAATACCAGAATATCTGAAATGGCGGGGTGATGGCGGAACAGGTCGATCGAGGCGGAATTGCCGACCATAATGTCGATTCGTGCAGAGGGAAACCTGGTGTGGAGTGCTCTGATCGTTGGTGTCAACTGCAGAAGGTCACCCATGGCTCCCGGCTTGATGATGAGAAAATGCTGTGATTTCAGGTTTACACTATCCTTGTCTAAGAGTGTCGGCATCAGAACGGATGTTGCCTGATAATGCGCGGGCCACGAGCCATCTGCTGTAAAACAGCACGGTTTTCGCGGCACAATTTTCGGAATCGCTCCGAAATTCTCAAATCCATGCCGGCCTCCCGCCAAAATCGCATGGCGTTTTCATACACGTCACCACAAACACCGGTTGCGGGTGGTTGATATGTACCTGACGATAGCTCTTCACCTTCCTTTGGTCTATAAAACATTGGCAACATATCATAGATCGGAGCAAGCCTGAATTTAGTCCGTTCCTCATTTGCCGGGATCAACGAAATATTACCGTGATGACGGTCCGTGTTGGCGATCAAGCTGCCAAACAGATCAAGCTTAGTGATGCTTGCAGCGTCATCTGGCGGCAGCATTTTTACGGAAAGGAGCTTATGTGCGGCAGCAGTCCAGTTGCTTGCTACGCCGATAAATTCGGCATCTACCACAGTTAAGGAGTTAAGTGGAGTTCGCCCGAATAATCCGTCACGGTCAAACCGAACCACTTCGAGAAAAGTCCTGTTGCCAATCTGATGAATTGTAGAGACCGTTGAAGATATTCCCATGTCTCTAACAATGGCAAGGGCAATATGTTCGCATATCAGAAGGTCTGACCAGCGCTGACCGTAAGGAGTCGATAACTGGGGGGAGAACTTGATCAAAACTCTTGCGGGAACGCCTCCTGTCACAGTTAGAGCCGTAAATTTTGGCTGTTCACCGCCAGCAGAAGATCCGACCGAGTCACCAGCCATTACTTTATGTGCTAATTCCGGGTAATCATCCGGAACGCAGACAGCCGGTTGAAGTCGTGAAGCGGTCATATACCGGGAGAGTGATTCTTCGCCGACAATCAGGTCGCCTACGGTATCTTCACCCCGCCTTGACAAAGCAATGAGAATATCCTCCTCCTGCCAACTCGAGAGGCGTTCAGAAAGCCCAAGTTCCACTGCGAAGCGCCGTGCAAAGGCACGCCCGACAAAACCATCCGGTTTCAGATCATAGATAAACCAGGGGATAAACGGATAATGTCGTGCCGCCCAACCATCACCCACCCACCAATAGCCGCCATGCAGTGACCATAACGTGCCGGTCAGGTGAGCATTGCCGTTCTCATCAATCCGATATACGGGCAGCTGATGGCCAATGCCGCGCAGATCGCGGGGGCGAGCATAGGTGCGTGCCCTTGCCTGGCCAAAGGAGATGACTTTGGTGCCGACTTGTTTCACCAGACGCGAAAGAGTTGCCGGGCTTATGTCACCCAGAAGCTGCCTCAGTTTCCTTGCCGGGAGTGGCCTGTCGTAGAGGAGTGTGAGAAGTTTATTTGTTTTTTCGCTGTTTACAGGCATTTTTGCCACATGTTGCTGAAATAATATTGAAACGATTCTATTAAAACATAATTTATAGCAATTAGTAAGTTATATAATATCAAGTTGTTATAAATGCAATAATAATGACACATGTTTAAAAATATCGTTGCCGGGGATGAAAGCTGAATCCCGCTACTGGCACCCCAGAATGAGTCAAACCGGAAATTTGTGCTATGGGATAAAAATTATCGGCGTATTACATCAAGTAAGTGCCGCGGATCATGCTCCTGAGCGAGAATCTGCGCTGCAGCACAGGCATTGGCAGCATACGTCGGCCAATCAGCTATCACTGTATCTATCGCCGCTATGAGTGCTGCGGGTGTGCGCTCGGTAATGGTAATGCCGGCATCGAAGCGCTCTACCTGATCTCCGGGCCAGGTGCCCCGGGTGGCGATAACTGGTGCTCCATGCAGTAACGCGTCAAGCACAATACCGCTCACCTGACTGGCAAACTGCTCCCGGGCATAGGGTGCCAGCACCAGTGCTCCTGTAAATCGCTTTAAATACTCTGGTCTGCCGGGTGGCGTTTCGTCAGTTACCAGCCCCGTATACCCTGATGCGAGCAGGGATTCAACAACACCGGCTTCACGATGCCCATGCTTTGCCGCATGTTTCTTCGAAACCTGGACAAACAGCGGCGTCGTCCGTCCTTCTTGTGCCCACTGGATGGCAAGTTCAGAAATGATGTCGAGACCTTTGTTCAGCCTGGCCGCTCCTGCCATGAGCAGATGTGAAAGTGGTACAGGATGGGGCGGAGCCGCAGCTCCGAGAGCCGGGTAGGGCACGCATACCACTCTCTGCCACCCGCTGGCACGGAGTGCAGCTGCAACAATTGCAGTGGGTGCTATGGCTAATGCATGTTCTTTTGCCCGTCCGGCAAAGGGAAGGAAAAACCGGTCGCGCACTGTGGTTGGTGCGCGATGAAAGAAAAGGCAGGCCTTATCAGGATTGCTTGAATTTACCGCTGCAGCAATGGCAACTGCCGCAGAATGGCGGCCATCAGATGTAAGAACCAGGAATGTATTATCGTTCTTGACGGCCCGCGCAATAGTGCGCCATTCAGCAAGCGACTGTCCCGTCCGTGGGGCATTAGTGCAGACCTGAACGCCCGGCATCTCACGCAGCATGGCATCGGCTTCGGGGTGGGCATACACTTCGAGGACTGTGTCGCCTGCACGCGTCCCGACAGCCCGGACAAATTCGGCATAATGCCCGCTGGGATTGCGGAGGTTTGGTTCGATGATAAGGATTGGAGGGGTCATAGCGTTATCCATCTGGACAGACATTTTTAAGCATCGATATGTATTTCGGAGCAAGCCGATCCCACGAAAAGCGTTCATAGACGAAGCGGTGTTGAGCCAAACGTTTCTCATCAGTAAATTGTGGCTTTGCAAGAAAATCATTCAGAGTGGCGGCAAGACCGCCATTTCGGGTAAAGTCTCCATAAATACCAAAATCGCCCAGTAAGAAGTGAAAGGCTGGTGCACTGTGTATAAGGCATGGCATACCTGCAGAAGCAGCTTCAATAATAGCCCTTCCAAATCCTTCCGACAGGGCGCCATGCACAAAGATGTCTGCAGCCCTACAATAATCGATAACCAGTTCGGGGGCAACTGTGCGAATAACGGCTTCATTATTTAGGCGGGTTTTAATTTTTTTATCAATTTTTACAGCGGCAGATTCTCTGTCCCCCAAAATGACAAGATATGGCCGATCAGGCACTTGGGAAAATTCGTCAATTATATATGGAATTCGTTTGAAATTGTCACCAACTGCTCCGATAACTAATGCTATTGTTCTTGATGTTGGCAACTGCAACTGCTCTCTTAAAGCTTTTTTTTGATCGGAAATATTATTTTGGAGGTGTTCAGGAATTATAAATCCTTCAGGCAACAGAGTCATTCTTTCGGGAGTTTCTCCCAGTTCAATAGCGCGTTCGTAATGGACCGGTGAAACTTGCTGTATGTGATCAGAAAAGTTAAATGGCGGGAATTGGGGAGCCCCGTTGCGGAAGACTATTTTGTACCTACCTCCAAGGAGCCTACGGTATTTATAAAACATCTTGGCCATAAGCTCATCACTGATATAGATTATGTCAGGTGAAAACTTTTTAACTGTTTGTAGTGCTGCAATAAAAAAAGACAGTTGCTCCAGCCTATAAGCAGTGTGCGCAGAACATAGTCGTCCCACAGGCTTTAGCCAATGCCGTTTAATAGAGGGAATAACTCGCTCAACGTCACTCTCTGTGCCAGCTCCTTTGAGTAATAAGCTCACGATATCAGGGGATTTTTGAAATATTGAGGCATTTTGTGCCATGCTTGTTTCGTAACCACGACGTACAAAGCCAATGCCTGGGCACACTACCAAAACTCGTGGTTTAAGTGACATAAGACCTCTCAAATTAATTACTTTTCTTAGTCATAATTCGATGCAATTTGCTTAGTCTGTAGCATAGTCTCAACTTTAACAAGAATGAGATTGGCAGCTGACTAACAATTTTACAATAATCGTTGAGATCTTGGCGGTTTCGGTCGCTAGTTGACTCGAATTCACGGAGAACAAAAGCTTTAAGTCGCTTTGGCGAAAGCGAAATTGGTGTTATAAGTCGGGTAAATAACCGGTCTATCTCAAGATCCCTCTGGTAATTATAGTCAGCAGAAAAGTTTTTGCCGTACCAACTGTTATTACCATGTATTCGATATCCTATCAGTGCCAGATTTAAATAATATCTTCGCGCACCAACGAGGGCAGAGCCGAATGCCAGGCAGTCATCCGCTCGAGTCTTCCACGCTGATTCGAAATCACTAAGTGGTAAAAAACGCTCCAAAATATGGCGGCGAATAGTGAAAGTAGACGTCATTCCCATTGGTACATCATAGAGGAACTGGGCTTTTAAAACACTATACCCAAAACCGGTACTAGCTTGGAAAGGGGTGAAGTATCCTTGCGTGTTGCCGAAAAATTCAGCTGCGCAGGATACGAAATCGACCTCTGGCTTTTCAGCGAACAAATCTGAGATAGTCCTTAAAAATTCTGGATAATACCGATCATCAGCATCAAGAAAACTAATGATATCCCCTTCGGAATGGATAAAACCAGCATTAAAACAGGAAAGCTGCCCTCTATTTTCATTGTTTTTGATTACTTTCAGGCGTTCTTCGCCATTGAATTGAGCTAAAACCTTATCCGTTTCATCGGTGGAGCAGTCATCGACTACAATAATTTCATCAAATCTAACCGTCTGACGCAAAACACTCTCAATCGCTTCACTTAAGAATTGTGCATAATTATATGTATTAATAATACAGGTAGTTTTCATACGTCATACGTCCTCATGCTTCAATGAAAGGAATTCTATACAGTCTTTTATTAAGCTAAAGTTTCACTCCTTTAACAAGATACTGATAACTGATCAGATTGATTACAAACTCCGGCAACAAACCATTTACGAATTGAGAACGTTTACTGCGGCCTAATCCTGTGGAGAGCACCTTTGTAACATCAAATCCACCTTGTCTGACTAATTCAACAGCTGTTTTTTTGACAAAAAAACGTAGATGTGACTGGTCTAAAACTCCGGCATCAGTGTACTGCCATTTATCACTGAACAAGAGCGGTAAGGAAACCCTCCAGTAGCGAACATTAGGTACGCTCACAATTACAGTGCCTCCAGTTCGTACCAGTTTATAAAGCTTTTGCATTACCTCCCAAGGGTCATGTAGATGCTCAAGTACATCAAGACATAGCAGCAGGTCTATAGAATCCGGATCGATATCCAATTCGATTTTACCGATATCTCCACAATAAATTTTGTCTACTCGGTTACCCGCTTCTTTTGCCGCCGCCGAAACGTATTCGACACCGAAGGTATTGTTACAGGTACCCGATAATTTGAGCCATTCGAGTGTTGCCCCGGTGCCGCAGCCAATTTCGAGAGCGTTATGATAAGTACCAGTAAGTAATGGTTCAATTTCACGTCTGACATGTGAAAAATAGGTATGGTTTGTCTCCAAGATTAGACTCCCGCTACATAGTTCAGGTCAGTTTACTCGAAAAAGATGCTGTAATCTGGAGAGTAAATCCAGACGGAATATTTTTAACATGTTCCCATGTGCGTCGTACAATACCCCATCACGGTTGTGGCACGCTGCATCACGGCATTGGGATATAGAATTGAAAATGTGCATATATATGTCCGCTTCGGAGCTAATAATACAAGAAGCAAGAAGTGACTCAAGCCAAGCCAGTTCAGGACCTGCCCACTGCATACAGCTCACATCCGTGGACATGATATTGTCTATGCCAATGTTTTCCCCGTAGCGTACTCCGTATTTAAGGGCGATTTCGTCAATTGACTCCATATTTGCAAAACAGCTCTCTGCCAGTAATTTCCAGTGATAGTTTATGTTCTCTCGACTCAAAATCATGGCGATATTGCCGGTAAATAATTTTTTAATAAGTTGCTCTTTTGATCTGATGGGTACATGTATCAAGCGGAAAGGAGGCTCTTTTGTCTTTAGTCTCCTCGATCTCTTGATATTGTGATTGCCGGCGTCGACAATTATGTTACCTACTTTTGATTTGGCTGACCGGCATATTACCACTTTTTGAATTGTTGAACGGTAGATTGGAGCATTAATCAGTCTGCCGGATGGATCTAATGCCATATTATCCCAATTCATAAAAAACAACTCTGTATCAAGTGAGGTCAGGCATGTGTTCAGCATAGCAGCATCACTGAAAGGTAAGAATTCGTCAGCATCAAGCAAGAACAAAAAATCTGGATTGGTATCTACAAAACAGCTGTTTACAAGGTATGAGACCAGAACGGACTGAATTTGTGATCGTGAGTCAAGCCGGAACACTTTTATTTTGCCGGTCTGATTGGCCTTATCAACAATTTTTTCGTAAGTGCCATCATTTGACATGTTGTCGCATAAGTAGGCGACGTCAAAGCAAGAGCAGATGTGCTCAAGAAATGCATCAATAATATCTATTTCATTTTTAATCATTGAAACGACGGCTGTTTTCATATGCACCCACTGATCATACTATTAATGATACAACATTGTGTCGTTATCGCCGTATGCTGCTGGTTATAGGCAGTTTTGATATCAGCTCTGTCAACAGACCTTTGCCATGATTGAGCGATCACTCTGGGTGAAGGTTGGCCGGCGATTGGCTCGCTCGCGCAAAACCTCAGCAATCCTCGGCAGCGCCATGAACATTCCCACAAACTTATACTTCCGGAAGGAAAGAATATCCCAGAGAAGCGATGGCACGAGACACAGAAAATATCGCCAGATTAACCAGGTATCGGTGATGTTAACCCACATGAAGATATGCTTGTTCCGGGCAATGAGAAACTTGATCTTACGTTGGCGATGGTATTTGCGGATGGTTGAGTTTACTGGATGCCACACCGTCGCAGCAGGTTCCATCACGCACCGCCAACCGCGTTTCCATGCATGATAGGATAAATCCACGTCTTCCACGTAAAAGGGCGCATAAAGTGTCGAAAACCCGCCGAGTTCACGAAGTTTTTTTCTGTCATAACAACTCGATCCGCCGGAGGCGAAGAAAAGTGGAATCTCCCCGGTTGTGGGTGGCGTTGACAGACTGGCATCGCCGAACCAGCAAATTCCGGGGCGCATTTTATATATTGCCTGCTGGCGACCGGTTGCCGGGTCGAGTACATTTGGTGTCACGGCAAAAATAGTATTATCATTGAAGCGTGGAAGAACTTTTTCCAGCAGATCCGGTTCAACTGTTACATCGTTGTTCAGAGCAAGGATAATGTCATGACAGGCGGCATGAATGCCACGGTTCATCGTCTCGGCAAATCCCAAATTTTGTTTGTTATGGATAACAATGACTGTTGGGAACTGGCTCTCAAGTTGTTGCAGTGAGTCGTCGCTGCTGGCGTCATCGACAACAATGACTTCAGACGTGGCATCTATACGTGCCAGCGCTTCAAGCAATGGCGGCAGGTTCTTCAGCAGCAAGTCACGGCCGTTAAAGGTGGGGATGACCACTGACACTGAAAACTTCATGCTCTTCCTTTCAAAGCGCCGTACAAAGTCTCATAGGCGTCTATCATTCGGGACAGGGTGAATTCAGCCGCAACCGACGCGCAGTTATCAAGCCGACTTGTGATGGGGTGAATCTGGTCGCGGAGCATACGGACAACCGCCTCAACGAAAGCCGGTGCATCGTCGACGAGCACGCCGGCTGCATCACACGTTACAATTTCAGGATATCCACCCGCCCGATACCCGACAAATGGGGTCCCAACCGCCAGCCCCTCAATAACAGTGAGTCCGAAACCTTCATTCCGGAAAGCACTGACATTCAGGTCGAGGCCGGCCAGGGCATCTTTCATCTGCTCACGCGGAATACGACCAAAAAAAACAACAGCTTCTGCTACACCCAGGCGCTCAGCCAGCTCCACTAGTGCCGGTTTTCTCGAATCGTCTTCGCCGATCAGAATCAGGGCCAGCTGAGGGAAAATCTTCCGGAGGGCGGGAAGCATACCAATCAGTTCATCCTGGCCCTTGTAAAAGGCTCCTACCACCCCCAACAAAGGTCGACAAAAGCCAATCAGTGAATGACGGCCCCAGAAATTCCGGTCTGGGTCGGAAAACATGTGCAAGTCGATGCCGTTGACGATGACTCCGAGTCGCGGCCCGATGGCGGGTAGTTTCGCACGGATTCCACTGGCAATGTATGCAGACACGGTGATAATTTGATCCGCCAGCCCATAGACAAATAAATTCGGTTTACCGGGGAGACAGTGCTGCGTAAGCAATAATGGAATCCGCCGTGGTTTGGCCAGCAATGCGCCCAAAAGCAGGTCGTGGTCGCGGTGACAGTGAATAATGTCAAACCGCTCTTTCACTGCCCGGATTGCTGCAGCGAAAGGGGCGATAACAGCCGAAAATCCTGTACGGTCGACCGGTAACACGTGATAGCCACTGTGCTCAAAGCGTTGCTGCACTAATCCGTTGCGTCGGGCAACAACGGAAATAGAGTTTCCGCGCCGTTCTAATTCCAAGGCCATGGCCAGCATCTGTTCTTCAGCCCCGCCCCATCCGCGACTGGTATTAACAAAGGCTATTTTCATGAAGTGGCAGAACCCAGCAAAGAGCGGTAGAAATTAAGGTACGTTTGTCCCATGACTTTTATGGTGTAGCGCTTTTCTACCAGTGCATAGCCCGATCGCCCCATATTGAAGCGACGCTCGTTGTCAATTAGCAGCGCTCCGGTAGCTGTCGCAAAATCTGCCGTACCGCCATCGATTATGACACCGACATCTTCTCCATTAAAAATATCAACAAAACCGCCTTCGTTAAAAGCAACTACCGGCGTTCCTGCCGCCAGACTTTCAAGGTGAACAATACCGAAACCTTCATTACGGTGCGTCGTTACAGAGAGGTCAAGATCATAAAAGATATTCTGAATCTGTTCTCGCGGCACGAGGCCGGTGAAAACAATATTTTTTTCAACCCCGAGCTCTCTGGCCCGTGCTTCGAGCGGCTCCACCAGATCCCGTGCCTTATTGTTTCCGATGAAGACCAGATGTATTTCCGGGAATTCCTGTTTTAATTGCGGCAGCATTTCGATCATCTCAATCTGATTCTTCCAGAATTCTCCGACCATACCGATAATCGGAAAGGAAAAATTCCTCAGGTAGCGACGGGGCCGGTCGGCTGTAAACTTTGATGAGTCAGGAGGCGGTGGCAAAGTAATGCCATAATAGAGAATAGTAGTCCGGGACGCCATGGCAGGGCTTCTGCGCAAAAGTTTTGTTTGTACGTGTTCTGAGATGCAGACAACAGCATCAACAGCATTCAAAAAAAGCTGATAGTGGTCTGTCGGCAAATGGTAGCTCATCATTAGACGGCCGGGTGAGCCAAAAGGAAATGCGCAGCGATAGGACACTACGGCCAGGGCAAGGTCATGCTCCCGGTTGATGGAGACAATGTCGAATCGTTCCCGTCGCAACATGGCAACCAGGCTAAAGAATACCGCAGCGCTGTTCCAGCCATACGTGTAGGGCGTCAAGTGAACGGGAAAGCCAAGCTCAGCAAATCTGGTTTCGTTGACCGTATCTTGCCGCACCAGAAAGTGGACCTCGACACCGTTGTTGCGTAATTCGATTGCCAGGTCTTTGAGGTGTTCCTGGCCACCGCTCCATCCTTTGCCGTTATTTATGAGAAGAACCTTCAATTGTGCTTACCCGATTTATAGTCATTCTGCTTATTAACTCGAATAATATCGATGCTATCAATTTCTTTTATAACCATCTCCACAGAAATCGCTTCAAGGCATTCCGGTCTTCCTCTTGGTGACGGCTCGCATTCGCTGAAGAATATCTGCTTGCAGGGACTGCACGGGAATTGCTGAGAGACCACCCGGCATTTTTCTCCCCATGGGCCGAATTTAAGCGGCGATTGCGGACCGAACAGCGCTATCAGTGGCACTCGCAATGATGCGGCGAGATGCATGATGCCACTGTCATTGCATACCAGCAGTTGACAGCGGGAAAGGAGCGCCATGGATTGCCGTAGAGAGGTGCAACCCACTGCCTCCAGCGCCTGATGCTTCATAGCAGAGCGAATGGTCGGCAACGCTTCCAGGTCTTTCGGGCCGCCAAAAAAGAGGATCCGAGCGCCATACAACTCTTGAATTTTCCCGGCCAATTCAATGAAGTTGTCGAGATGCCAGGCCCGGGGCGGATTTGCGGCAAACGGGTGAATACCGATTACCAGTTCGCCCGGTGCGACCCCCGCTTCTTCAAAAAAACGGTCGGCGAACTGGCGCTCCTCGCTGGAAAGCCACGCTTCCAGATAATCGTCTATCACCAGAATGCCGTCGGCCCGAAGTACATCGAGGAAATTTTGTACCTCATGCTGGTCGTGGCGGTACGGCACCGTTTTGGTCAACAGAAAACTGCGCCCTTCAGTGGCAAAGCCGATGCGTTGCCGGGCACCGGAAAGGAAGCCCATGAGCGCACTGCCAAAGGAGCGTTTCAGAACATACACGGTGTCGAACCGCTTGCTACGCAGTGCCCTGATAAAGCTCAGTTTGTCACCAAAAGTACGGTGCGTCCCCTGGCTGTCGGCATGAATGGTTACCGGATCCCAGGAGATAAATTCATCCACGTACGGAATGCCGCTGACAACTTCAGAGGAACCGGGTGCGACCACCCAGGCGATATAAGCGTCAGGTTCAGCCCGCCGCAGATTGCGCAGAAAGGGGATCGTGAGGATGGTGTCACCGATGAAGCGGTAGCGCAAAACCAGAATTCGTTTACGTTCTTTTTCGTGGACCATTCAGGAAACCCGCTCCGCCTGGTCGATCAGCATGACAGGTATGCCGTCACGTACCGGAAAGGAGAGGGCGCAGTGGCGGCAGAGCAGGGCAGAACGATCCGTACCCGGTTCAAGCTCTCCGGTGCAGGATGGGCAGGCAAGTAAGGCAAGCAGTTCTTCTGAGATCATTGGATTAACCTTTAACTCCATTTTTCAAACACCCCTAAAGGGGAACAAAATGCCATAAAAGCCGATTTTATGGAAGTAAATTGCACAGCAAAACCAGCAACTCCGCCGACCTTTCGACCTCAATCTCCAGCCTGGCTACGTAGGTTACTGCGGCAATGTCGGGCGCCAGTCTCTTCAGTTTGACCCCATCCTTCTCGGTTGTGATCGCATATTCAGCGCCGCTGCCCTGCATTGCGGCTCTGATGTTTTCAAGACGGATATGGTCGTAGTCAACATGGTCCGGAAAGGGGAGGACCTGTACGATAGTAAGTCCCCTTTCACGTAAGCCGGAAAAAAAGAACTCCGGGTGCGCTATGCCGGCAAAGGCCAGAAATCTGTGACCTTGCAGAGCAGACAGCGAAACCGGCTCTCCGCCCCGCAGGGGAAGGACGTCAACCAGGCGATGTGAAGCCGCATAGGTTGGTTTGCCGGGGAGATTGGCGGTGATAGTTGTGCCTTCAGGAGAGCGCGTCATGATGATCAGGTCGGCGCGACGTGTCGCGGTGGCCGGCTCCCTCAACAATCCGGCCGGGAGAGTCCAACCGTTACCAAGCGGCCTGGCACAGTCCTGCAGCAGGATATTGAGGTCCCGCCAGAGGCGCAGGTGCTGAAAGCCGTCATCCAGCAGAAAAATGTCCGGTGAAAGCTGCTGCATTGCCAGTTGGCCGGCGGCATAGCGATCCGTGCCGATCACGACCATCAGCCCCGCTACTGTTGATGCCAGCAGATACGGTTCGTCGCCACATTCACCAGGACCGAGCATGACAGTGACACCATCGCTGACGACGATGCTCTGTCCTTCCAGGGAGCCGCCATACCCGCGTGAAAGTACGACTACCCGGTAACCCTGCGCAATCAGCAGGCGGGCAATAAAAGCCGTAATCGGGGTTTTGCCGGTGCCGCCGACGGTAATATTACCGATCGAGACGACCGGTCGTGGCAGGCGGTGGGTTTTTAGTATGCCACGTCGGTACAGGCCGACGCGCAGGTACTGAATACACGAATACATCTGAGCAAACGGGGCGAGCAGAAGAATTGCCAACTGATCCGAAGTTGTTGAGCGATTGCCGTTGGCCAGTTCGCGCCAGTATGTGAGAAAAGGAGCGTTCATAACAACCGTGCAATTTCCTGCATATGATGTTTTGTTGCTCCGCCATTGTCGCGCATCATCTTCAAGCCGTTCTGTCCCAGAACCTGCCGCAGGGTTTCATTCGTAACGACGGTGCGCACTGTTTCAGCCAGCTTATCCGGAGTTTCAAGCTGAATTCCGGCGCCGTACTGGAGAACCAGGTGCGCAATTTCTCTGAAGTTATTCATATACGGGCCAAAGATACTTGGAATGCCGAGTGAGGCCGGCTCTAAAAGGTTATGCCCGCCGGTCGGTTTCAGACTCCCGCCAACAAAGGCGAGGTCAGACAGGGCATACAGCCCCATCATTTCTCCGATTGAGTCAACCAGCAGCACCTCTCCCGCTTGGAACAGAGTCTCATTTGGCGGCGTCAGGGATGTGCGCCGCCGGTATCGCAGGCTCATGCTTTCGAGCAGCAGGGCAACCTCAGTGGAGCGTTCGGGATGACGCGGGACGAGTAGAAGAAAGAGGGTTTCGCATGTTGTCAATAGTTCCCGATATGCGGCGAGAATCATCTCCTCTTCTCCGGGATGGGTGCTGGCGGCAACCATTACCGTCAGGGTTGCCGGTATGGCGTAATGTCCTCGAAGCTGTGATTTCTCTTCGTCAAGTATCTGATGGTAGGGGATGTCGTACTTGAGATTACCGGTTACCACCGTCCGCTCCGACGCCGCGCCGATGGCAACAATACGTTCCCGGTCCGCTTCTGTCTGCATGCAGAGAGAGGAAAACTGCTGCAGTGAGTGGCGGAAGAACCAGTCAAACTTCAGGTAACGACCGAAGGAGCGGTCGGATATCCGTCCGTTGGCCAACATGACCGGGATGCCCCGTTTCGTTGCTTCGTTGGTGAAATTTGGCCATATCTCGGTTTCCATGATGATGATCAGCGCCGGCTTGATTTTTCTGAGCGCAGAATGGACTGCGGGAAGAAAATCAAACGGGAAGTAGATGCAGAGGTCTTTTTCCGGGAATGTGGTACTGATCGCCCGTCCGGTCTCAGTCGTATTGGACATAAGTATGGCGTGATCCGGATATTTTGTTTGGAGAGCTTTGAGCAGCGGACGGGCGGCTATGGATTCTCCTACCGATACTGCGTGCAGCCAGATTACCGGCTTTCTTCGGATAACGGTCAAATCTGTCTCAGAAATGAGACCGAATCGTTCCCGAAAAGCGGGGGGCCTGCCACGACTGACGGAGCGGTAGAGATGGTAAAAGATGACCGGTACCAGCAGGAAGAGGGAGAGTATGTTGTAGGCGAGATAAAACATTATATGGTGTCCTGAAAGGGTTTTTAACACAAAGACGAACAAATTCTTTAACGCAAAGACCCTAGGTCGCAACGACGCAATGGAAAACCAGAATCAAAAACAGAATCATTTTATGGCTGGCACATGCCTGTTCTGCCATTCCTTGCGCCCTTGCACCTTCGCGCCCTTGCGTTGCAGCTTTTGATTTTTGTTCTCTCTCGTGAAAATCTAAACTGTCGGCTCACCCGCCCGCTTCCAGCGGCGGTGCACCCAGTACCAGTCAGCAGGATGGGCACAGACGAACGTTTCAAGATACTGTGATAATGTTTGTACGTCCTGTGCGATACCGGTTTCGGTGCGATCACCGCACGGAATGAACTCGGGAAGGAATCTCACTGCGTGCCGTTCCTCTTCTCTGTATCCGAAAAAGGGGACAACTGGGACCCCGGTTTTATGCGCAATAACGACAGGCGCCTTCAGTGCCCATGCCTTTCTGCCGAGAAAGTCAATCAGGACTCCGTTCTGCTCGCCAGCGGCCTGATCGGTAAGCATAACGATGACGCCATTATTTTTAATAACGCCGAGCATCGCCTTTAATGCGGATTTTGTGTAAATTACCTTGTTGCCGTAACCCATGCGCATTTTTTCAATAATTGTGTTCAGGTACGGGTTGTTCTGTTTGCGAGCGATTGCCCAGATGTTCTCATCCAGATGTTTTTTTGCGGAGAGAGAAAGTTGTTCCCAGTTGCCGCAATGGCCGCCGACGCAGAGTACGCCGATGTTTTTTTCTTTTGCACGCAGATAGTTCTCAAGGCCATGTACCGTCATTGTGTCAAACAATTCGGCGTCTTTGCCATGATACAGTCGGCACACCTCTACTATGGAAGTCCCCAGGTTGATGAATGTTGCCAAAGCGATTTCTTCGGCAGTGTCAAAAGCGCCGGTCCAGGCAGGATGGCGCTCCATGAAGGGGAGGGCCTGGCGGATGTTGTCAATGGCAATTTCACGTCGCCTGACCAGCAGACGATACATTGATTTTCCGATAAGACGGCCGACTGTGCGGGAAAAGCGCCGGGGGATGGCCGCCATTACCCTGGTAAAGAGATAAAACGATGCTGCTTGAATGGCCCAGATGATTTTTGTCATGGCTCGCCGGTAGATGCGTCACTAATGCTGTCACCGAACTGCAGCGTACAGAGTCGGCTGTAGAGTCCGCTGTTTTCCAGAAGCTCTTTATGTGAGCCGCTCTCGACGATCCGGCCATTCTCGAGGACAAGTATTTTGTCCGCATGCAGAATAGTTGAAAGCCGGTGGGCGATAACAAAGGTGGTCCGGTTGGTCATCAGGTTGTCAAGCGCTTTCTGCACCATCTGCTCGCTTTCCGTGTCAAGGGCGCTGGTCGCTTCATCCAGAATAAGAATCGGCGCATTCTTTATCAGGGCGCGGGCAATGCAGAGCCGCTGTCGCTGACCACCGGACAGTCGTGTGCCGCGGTCCCCGATGGTGGTGGCGTAGCCGTCAGGCATCTCCATGATGAAGTCATGAGCAAACGCTGATCTTGCAGCATTCTCAACCTCACCGTCGGTGGCCGTAAAATTCCCATAGCGGATGTTATTGGCAATCGTGTCGTTAAAGAGCATGGTTTCCTGATCAACAAGCGCCACCTGGCGGATGAGATCTTTCATGCCGATGGCACGGATATCGACACCGTCAAACAAAATGGCTCCGGCAGAGACATCATAAAAGCGGGGTATCAGTGAGACCAATGTTGATTTACCGCCGCCTGACGGGCCGACCAGGGCGATGATTTCACCATGCCTGGCTGTCAGGTTAATGTGATTAATCACCATCTCTCCGTCATAGGCAAAGGAGACATCCCTGAATTCAACATCTCCAGCCACGCGACCGATTGAAACGACATGCTCTGCGTCACAGATTTCCGGTGTCTCATCAATAACTTCAAACACCCGCACAGCCGCTCCAATGGAGGCCTGAATGATATTATACGAATTATTGAGGCTTTTAATCGGCTTGTAGACCAACACCATGGCGGTTAAAAACGAGAAAAATTCAGCGGAGGTGAGTTTTCCATTCATGACCATACTGCCGCCGACCCAGATGACTCCGGCAATGCCGAGCGAAGTAATCATTTCGATGACCGGTGTGGAGAGACTGCCATACTTGATTGCTTTTTGGATGAAGATATAATAGTCGCTTGTTGCGGCATGAAAACGTCTGGTCATCCACTCCCCAAGCCCGAAGGCTTTGACCACTTTGATGCCGGAAAACGTTTCCTGCAGGAGAGAGGCGACATCACCGATCATTTCCTGGCTTTTGCCGGACAGTCGTTTGATGCGCTTGCCGATCTTCTGCGCCGAAAAAACGGTGAGCGGGATAACTATAAAGGTAATCAGAGCCAGTTGCCAGCTGCGGTAAAAAATAACAACAAGGAGGGAAATGGCAGAGAACCCGTCGCGGCAAATGCTGGTGACCACATTGGCAACCCCGTTCTGCATGACCCCGACATCGGACATAACCCGCGACATGAGTGCGCCGGTGGAATTTTTTTGAAAGAAGCGGAGGCCAAGCGTCATGCTGCTCCGATAGATATCGTTGCGGATATCCTGAATGGCGAGCTCTCCTGCGGTTCTGATGAAATAATCATTCAGGAAGCGGCATCCTGCTCTGATGGCAAACAGAATTAACACACCAAAAGGGAGGAGGGTGAATATCGTTTTGTCATTGGTGGCAAACGTCTTTTTCAGCAGCGGTTCCACCAGATAGGCAAACGCTCCGTCCATGCTGCCGACCATAATGGAAGCGGCTGTCGAAACGACAATTCTACCCCAGTACGGTTTGCAATAATGAAGAATGCGGCCAAAGGTACTCATACGCGGTCCTGCTTTCTATTGATAAGATCGAGTGCCAGTGACGCCGTGCGCAGAGCTGCACCGCCGCCGCCAAGCTGTTCGCGGATGGAGGCCAGTTTGGCAGTCATTATTGCCCGATAGGCTTCGTTCGCAAGAATCGTCGTTATTTCGTCAGCAATCGCTTCCGGGTTGGCCTGGTCCTGAATCAGCTCTTTGACCAGACTCTGTCCGGCAACGATGTTGCACAGTCCGATATGCGCGATCTTTACCACTCTCCTGGCGACCTGATAGGTGAGCGGGGCGAGTTTGTAGATTATGACCATCGGCGTGCCGACCAGCGCTATTTCGAGTGTGACCGTGCCGGATACCGAAATGATGGCATCACATCCCCTGATCAGGTCATGAATCCTCTCGGTGGTAATGACCGGAGTGATGCCGACGCCGTTCAGGTGGGGGCTAATGTCCTCCCGGGTGAGCGTCGATGCCAGCGGCAGAACGAACTGCACAGCGGGAAAGCGCGTCTGAAGCAGTTCTGCGGCAGCAAGGATTGCCGGCAGAATCCGTTCTATCTCGCTTCTGCGACTGCCGGGGAAAAGGCCGACCGTTTTTCTGGACGGGTCAAGGCCAAAGCTTGCCGCTGCTTCTGCCCGGCTCATCGCCACATTTACAAGGTCAAGCATGGGGTGGCCGACAAAGCTGACCGGTACCCCCGCTTTTTCGTATAAAGGCACTTCAAAAGGGAAAATGACCGCCATGTGGGTGACGGTGGCGGCAATTGTCCTGATGCGTCCCGCTTTCCAGGCCCAGACCTTGGGGCTTATATAGTACAAAACTTTCACGGCGGCCTTTTTTGCCGCTTTTGCCAGACGGATGTTGAAGCCGGGATAGTCAATCAGGATGAGCAGCTCAGGCGGATGTTCCTGCAGAATTTTTTTGAGCGTGAGAAAGGCGGCGGATATAACGCCGAAATGCTTGAATACTTCAACCAAACCCATTACGGCCATCTCTGCCGAATCAACCAGCGTTGTCACGCCCGACTCACGCATCCGGGAACCACCAATGCCGAAAAAATGCACTCCGGCATCGAGTGCAAGCGCTTTCTGAACCAGATCGGCCCCATAGATGTCACCGGATGCTTCTCCGGCAACGATCATTATGCGCCGACTCCGGTTAATGTCAGGCGGATCAGAATCAACCCCGCCATGCCCGGGCATCATCCGCGACAAATTCCTCGTTCTGACCGCTTTATGAAGGCCAGCAGGTAATCGACTTCGGGGCAGTCGGTTATTTCAGCAGTAATGCGTTCAAGCGCGTCGGCCAGTTTCAGATTTGCCATGAAAAGGGCTTTGTACGCCTTCTTCAATTTGGCAATAGTCTCTTCAGAAAAGCCGCGCCGTTTAAGCCCGACAAGATTGAGTCCGCGCAGTTTGGCATCACCTGCCCCCGGTGTCGCAATCAGGTAGGGGGGGAGGTCGAGGCTGACCAGGGTGCCGCCCCCTGCCATGGCGTGAATGCCGATGGTGACAAACTGATGAACCGCCACCAGACCGCCAAGAATAACATGATCTTCCACGGTGACATGCCCGGCCAGAGTCGCTGCATTCGCCATGACTACGTTATTGCCGATCCGGCAGTCATGGGCCACGTGCGAATACGCCATGAACAGATTGTTATTCCCTACGACCGTCTCACTGAGACCGGTAACCGTGCCGCGATGAATGGTCGCAAATTCACGGATGATATTGCTGTTGCCGATGCGCGTCCAACACTCTTCACCACGATATTTCAGATCCTGAGGGGCAGGGCCTACCGATGCGAGATGGTAAATCTGGTTGTTTTCGCCAATTTCGGTCCAGTCTCCAATGACGGAGTGAGCACCGATAGAGGTGCCCCTGCCGATGGTGACATGTTTGCCGATGATGGCATATGGGGCAATTTCGGCGTCTGGAGCAACTATGGCTGTTGGATCAATTACCGCAGTCGGGTGGATCATGTGATGTGTCTCCTGTAGATCACCCTCCAACAAGGAGAGTTGAAAAATTATTTCGGTGAATCCGCAAATGTCGCCTTAAGATCGGCTTCAGTTACCAGAGTCGAGCCGACAAACACTTTTCCGGCTACTCCCCAGATTCCTCTCTTATTCATAGTTGTTGTGACCTCAATGCGCAGTTGATCGCCGGGTGACACCGGTTTGCGGAAACGGGCGTTGTCGATGGCCAGAAAGTAGGTTACCTTGGCACGGGCAGCTTCATCGGAAGCGAGGTATGCCATGATACCGGCGACCTGAGCCATGGCTTCAATGATCAGTACTCCGGGCATAACCGGATGCCCGGGAAAATGTCCCGGGAAAAAAGGCTCGTTGATAGTAACATTTTTTATCCCGACGCAGCGTTGCCCCTGTTCGACTTCAATAATCCGGTCAACCATCAGGAACGGATAGCGGTGCGGGAGTATTTTCATGATATCATTAATGTCCAGCTGCATGTCAGTTCTCCTTGGCGGTCAGTTTCAGTGTGGCTTCAAGCCCGGCAATACGTTTTTCCAGAGATGAAACGGTTTTACGCATTTCCGGCAATCGGGGCATAATCATGGAAGATCTCAACCATTCCTTATGCGGCATGGTAGGTGTACCACTGTAGGCGGCATTGGCCGGCAGCGAACCAGGCACACCGGACTGAGCTCCAACCAGTACATTGTCACCGATCGTCAGGTGACCGGCGACGCCGACCTGGCCGGCCAGGGTGACATGATTGCCGATTTTTGCACTGCCCGAAATGCCGACTTGAGAGACGATCATGCAATCTTCACCGATCTCGCAGTTGTGAGCAATCTGCACCAGGTTATCCAGCTTGGTGCCTCTCCTGATCCGGGTCACTTCAACCGCGGCCCGATCAATACAACTGTTTGCGCCGATTTCGACGTCATCATCGAGCACGACAATGCCGATTTGCGGGATACGGAAGTAGCCTGTGCCGTCCGGTGCGTAGCCGAAGCCGTCTGAACCGATGACGGCACCCGGCTGGATAATGCAGCGATTACCGAGTCGGCAGCGTTCCCGAATAACAGCGTTGGCATGAATGATACAATCATCACCAATAGTGACGTTGTCATAGAGCACCGCTCCCGGATAGATCACCGTACGCTCCCCGACGACGACATTTTTGCCGATGCAGGCGCCCGGATAGACGGTGACATCGGTGCCAAGGGCCGCCGTGCTGTCAACAATTGCTGCCGGGAGAACGCCAAGCGGTTCGTGAGGCGCTGTATAGAAGAGTGCCAGCAGTTTGGCAAAACCGAGATACGGGTTGGCAACTTCAATGACGGTACGCCCGTAGCCTTCACCACCCGGCGCCATAAGCACCGCACCGGCGGAAGTTTCGGCAACTTTTGACGCATACTTCGGGTTGGCAAGAAACGTCAGCGTGTCCGGTCCGGCGGTTTCAAGCGTTCCCAGCCCGGAAATCCGGATCTCGCCATCTCCCCGCACAGTGCCGCCAAGATAGTCGGCTATTTCTGTAACTGTCCGTGACTGTGTCATAGTGGTTACTTCTTTCTGCTGGAGTTGAACAGCTTCAGCACCTCTTCGGTAAGATCACTTTTTTCATCGGCAAACAGGAGTAAATTGTCATTTTTTACAAAGATGAATGTGTAGCCGTGCTGCCGCCCGAAGGCCTGGATGGTTTTTTCCATGCCTTCAAGAATTTTGCGGGTGAATTCTTCATCCTTACCCTGCAGTTCATCCTGAGCATCCTTCGTGAATCGCTGAAAGTCCTTCAATTTGTTTTGATAATCTTTCTCTTTGGCAGCACGGGCGGAATCGGAAAGCAACATCCCCTGCTTTTCCAGTTCATCTTTCAGCTTCTTGAGATCCTCCTGCTTGACATTGATTTCGTCCTGATACTTTTTCACTTTGGCGGCCAGTTGCTCCTTGGCCTCTTTACCTGCTTCGGAACCGTTCAATGCCCGTTGCATATCGACAAACCCGAGCTTGAGATCAGCTGCAAAAACAGATGTTGATACAATGCACGCTGCTACAATACCTGCCAGAATAATGCGTTTCATGAATCCTTCTCCTTTAAAGGTGGTGGGCAAAGGCCCTTAAAATATACCCCCCCTCAATCCCCCCTTGTCGGGAGGGAAGCTTATAGGCTCTCCCCTGATAAGGGGAGCGGGGAGGGGTTGGTTAAAACATGCTGCCAATCGAAAATTCGAGTCGGCCGCCCGTACTGTCAATCCCTGTCCGGGGATTATTCGGTATGCCGTATTCAAGGCGTAACGGTCCCATGGGCGAGGCCCATCGGATACCAAAACCATAGCTCGTAAGCAGCGGATTGAAAGCCTTCGAAGTATCGGTAAAAGAATTGCCGTAATCGTAAAAAAGAACCCCTTTGAGCCCGGCTTCGGCGATCAGTGGGAATGTTAATTCGATATTGCCGAAGAACTCTTTTTCGCCGCCAAGGTATATCCGTTCGTTGGTACGGTTACCGTTAATATCTTTGGCAAACAAGATGCTTGTCGGAGACACCGTGCGGGATTGAAAACCGCGCAGGGAGCCGATACCCCCGAGATAAAATTTTTCATCGATAGGGATCGGTTGGCCGACTTCCGCTACGTATCCCAACGTTATTTTGGTCGAAGCGATCAGTTTCTTGTAGACCGGGTGAAAGTAGGTGTGGTCGGTTATAAACCGGGCGAATTTATTGGTGCCGCCCAGGCCGGCGTACTCTGCAGAAATCGAGTTGATAAAGCCGATTGACGGGTCCATCCGGTAGTCGGTGCTGTTATGGGTGATGCTGCTGTATACGGCACTGGTAGTTGTTTCGCCGAGCGGGTATGTGCCGTTGATGTCGGCATCACTGAGAAGCTGATATGTGGCGCTCGGTTTTAAAATATCCTTTAATTCATACTTGTACATCATAAAGGTACCGACAGAATCACTGATCGGGTAGCCGCCTTTGATGTCTGCACCGGTAAGCTTCCGTGAATAATCGGTATATTCTCGTTCTGATCGGTAGATATCACCACCGAGCGTCCATTTGGTATCCATGAAATGAGGATCAGTCAATCCAAGTGCATACGTCTGCGATTTTCCTCCGAGCGAAGCGGAAAGATTAGCCTTCAGCCCCAGGCCGAGGAAGTTCGCCTGCTGAACGGAGCCCTGGGCGATAAAGCCATCCAGAGAGCTGTAGCCGCCGCCGATACTGAAGGTCCCGGTCGGTTTCTCCTTGACATCCACATTGACATTAAGTTTATTACTTGTACTTCCTTTGGCGGTAGCTACGTTCGCCTCCTCGAAGAAGCCAAGATTCATGAGGTTCTGCTTGCTCCGCTTCAGGCCGGAGGAGTTGTACAAGCCCCCTTCGGTAACACGGACCTCCCGGCGGATAACCTTGTCACGGGTTTTGGGGTTGCCGGCAATAGTGATGCGTTCAATCGTTACCAACTCGCCCTTGTCAACGTCAAATGTCATGTCCACCGTCTTCTTCTCGTTGTCCAGTTTGGTCAGGGGATTAATCGTGGCAAAGGCATAGCCCTTGTCCCCGTACACGTCAGTGAGTACACCGATATCAGTGCGCAGGATTGAGCGGTTGAAAACACTCCCCGGCTCGCTTTTCAGCTTCGCTCGCAGAGACGCTTCCGGATCAAGCAGTTCTCCTTTGAAAGCGATGGCGCCGATCTTGAACTGTTCTCCCTCGGTAATTCCGATAGAAACATCCAGTGCAGTTTTTGCTTCATTCAATTTCACGACCGGTTCTCCGACCTTGATATTGATATAGCCGTTGTTGAGATAATGGTCGGTAATCAGGAGGGCATCATTTTTCAGCACCTCTTCCTTGTAGGTGCCGGCACCGGTCAACCAGGACAGGAACCATTTTTCTTTCGTTTCCATGAGTCCCTTGATTTTACTGTTGCTGAATGCCTTGTTACCGTCGAGTCGGATCTCGGTAATGAGAATCTTTTCGCCCTCAGTAATTTTGAAAAGAACCTTCATATCGTTTGTGGCAGTTTTCTTCGCTTCAGTCTGAACGTCTGCCAGATAATAACCGTCATCGCCATATAATTTTTTAATTTTTCCGACGCTCTTGGCCAGATCTTTTGTCGAAAAGACCGAATTCAAACGAAACTCAAGCGCTTCCTTCAGCTTGTCAGTGGAGATCTCCTTATTCCCTTCAAAGGTAATCTCACGAACGATGGCTTTTTCCTGGACCAGATAGACAAGTACCACACCCTTATCCGATTCCTCTTTCACTGCCTGAACATCCTGAAAATGCCCCAACTTGTAAATCGCCCGAATATCTGCGTCACTCTTTTCTCCTGTGAGAGTGTCACCGGCGCGCATCTTGATCGCATTGAGTATTGCCGCTGATTCTATGCGGCGATTCCCCTGAATCCTTATTTCCACCAGTTTTTCATCTTCTGCATGGGCGGGTGCCCACCAGCCGATGCATGCAATCAGTGCAGCAGGTACGATGCTATTAATACGGGACATTTGTGCCTCGGGTATCAGGTTGTTTTTTCTATTTTGCCATCGAGCAGGTGAATGGTGGTTCCCATGGCTGCTGCCAGTCGCTCATTATGAGTTACGACCACCAGCGTCAATTTCTTCTTGAACTGCAGTTCCGCCAGCATGGCATGGATGCTGTCACTCGTTTTCATATCAAGATTACCGGTCGGTTCATCAGCGAGCAGCAGCTCCGGTTCAAGCGCCAGCGCCCGGGCAATGGCAACCCGTTGCTGTTCGCCTCCGGACAGCTCACCGGGGCGGTGTGTCATGCGCTGGCCAAGCCCAACATCCATTAGCAGCGATTGTGCCATAGCCACGGCGTCGGCGCGCGGCACCCGGGCGATCAACGCCGGCATCATGACATTTTCCAGTGCGGTGAATTCGGGCAGCAGATGGTGAAACTGAAATACGAAGCCGATACTCCGATTCCTGAATGCCGCCAGCTGTCGCTCATTTTTTTTAAAAATGTTCTCGCCACGAAAACTGACCGAACCAGCAGTCGGCCGGTCGAGAGCCCCCAAAAGATGCATCAGCGTGCTCTTTCCGGCACCGGACGCCCCAACGAGGGCTGTTGTCGTTCCGGTCTGCAAATCCAGGTCAATGCCGCTCAGCACTTCAAGACTGTTTGCCCCGCTGCCGTAGGTCTTGCTGAGGCCGCGTATCTCAAGGAGGTTACTCATAGCGCAGCGCCTCGGCCGGCAGCATTCTCGATGCCTGCCAGGCGGGATAGAGCGTTGCGAGAAACGAGATCAGTATCGCCGTTACCGAGATCAGTAAAACATCGGAAGGTACTACCAGTGACGGGAAGTGGTCGAGGTAATAGATATCCTTGTTGAAAAAATTCTGCCCGGTGACGTTCTGGATCAGAGTGATGATCGGCTCAAGGTTGAGGGCAATAAGCAGACCGGATACAACGCCGACTGCTGTGCCGATAATACCGATGATCAGCCCCTCAAGAACAAAAATTTTCATGATGCTGGCGGCGGAGGCCCCCATTGATTTGAGGATGGCGATATCTCTGGTCTTTTCCATGACCACCATAAAAAGTGTTGAAGCGATCCCGAATGCGGCGACCAGCACTATCAGCGTCAAAATGATGAACATGACGATTTTTTCCGTTTTCAGCGCAAACAGAATGTTCTTGTTCATCTGCATCCAGTCACGCGCGTAGAAGTTAATCCCCATTTCCCGATTGATACTGCGGGCCAGCTCATCGGTGTGATACACATCCGCAACTTTCAGCTGAATACCGGTGACAGTGTCACCGAGATCGAAAAAACGCTGCGCCTGAGCAAGGCTGACATAGGCCAGGGTCGAATCATATTCGAACATGCCGGTATTGAAAATCCCGGTCACCCTGAACGGTTTCATGCGTGGCATCATGCCGAGCGGCGTAATACTGCCCATCGGTGAAATTACGTTTACCTTGTCGCCCAGAAACAGGTTGAGATGTTTGGCCAGCTCTTTTCCCACCATCAAGCCGGGGGGCGCGTCTGCTCCCTGCCCCATATGGGGGTCGAGGCCATCCATACTTCCTTCAACGATCGATTTGCTGAGGCGGGTAACCTGGCGGTCGGTGGCGACATCAATGCCACGGAGAACGACACCGGAGACGTTTTTGCCGGACGAGAGCATGACCTGGTTGTAGATAAACGGAGTTGCCGCCAGAACGCCGGGAAACCCCTTCAGCTTTTCAATTACGGCACGATATTCCTCCATCGGTGCACCGCTCCTGATGACGACTATATGGGCGTTCGTACCGAGGATTTTTTCTTTCAGGTCATTTTCAAAACCGGTCATAACCGCCAGCACCACAATCAGCGCCATAACGCCGAGGGCAACACCGGCGGTGGAAATGAACGTGATAATGGAAATGAAGGTGGATTTGCGTTTTGCTTTCAGATAGCGCAAGCCGATGAAAAGTTCAAAGGGCATCGGTTATTTGACTTCCTTGCGCAGCTGCGGAAACAGAATGACGTCCCGGATCGATGGAGAGTCCGTCAGCAGCATGACGAGGCGGTCGATGCCGATTCCTTCACCTGCAGTCGGCGGCAGCCCATACTCCAGAGCCCTGACATAATCTTCATCCATATAATGTGCCTCTTCGTCACCCTTGTCTTTTTCGGCCACCTGAGCCAGGAAACGCTCTTTCTGGTCGACCGGGTCATTCAATTCCGAAAAGGCATTGGCGATTTCGCGCCCGCCGATGATCAGCTCAAAACGATCAACGATTTCCGGGTTATGGTCATTTTTACGTGACAACGGCGATACCTCGGTCGGGTAGGCGGTGATAAAGGTCGGCTGGATCAGTTTATGTTCAGCAACCTCCTCAAAAATTTCCATTAACAGCTTGCCGTACGTTATGCCGTCCGGCAGTGCCAGGCCGATGCTGCGTGCATACGACAGGGCAAGGTCACGATCATCGAGCTGCTTCGCTTCTATATCGCCATACTCCAGAACCGCGTCACGTACCGTCAGCCGCTTCCAGGGACGCTGAAAGCTGATGTCAAGTCCCTGGTTGGTAAAATCAAGCGTGCCGAGAATATCCTGCGCAACGTGGCAGAAAAGCTCTTCGGTAAAGTCCATCAGATCTTCATACGTTGCATACGCCTGGTAGAATTCCATCATGGTGAATTCCGGATTGTGACGGACGGAAATGCCTTCATTGCGGAAATTGCGATTTATTTCAAATACGCGCTCCAGGCCGCCGACAACGAGACGCTTCAGATACAGCTCCGGAGCAACGCGGAGGTACAGCTCCATATCGAGAGTGTTGTGGTGGGTAATAAACGGCCGGGCCGTTGCGCCGCCCGGAATCTGGTGCATCATCGGCGTTTCGACTTCAAGAAAATCACGGCCGGTCATGAAGCTGCGGATCAGGTTGACGATGCGGGAACGCTTGATGAAGATTTCCCGCGCGTCGGGATTGACAATCAAATCAACATAGCGCTGGCGGTAGCGGGTTTCGACATCGGTCAGGCCGTGAAATTTTTCCGGCAGCGGCAGGAGCGATTTTACCAGCAGCCGTATGGTGCGGACATGAAGAGAAAGTTCGCCGGTCTTGGTGCGGAAAGGATAACCCTCAGCGCCAATGATGTCACCAATATCGAGCGATTCAAAAACAGTAAACGCCTCTTCGCCGATTTCCTCTTTTTTCACATAGAGTTGCAGGCGCCCCTTGCGATCCTGCAGCTGAATAAAGGCGGCTTTACCAAAAGATCTGCGAGCCAGAATACGACCGGCAACACGTATGCTGACTTCTGCTGCGTCAAGATTTTCAACCGAACCGTATGCCGCAACAACGTCTGCCGAAGTATGTTGAGGTCTAAAATCATTGGGGTAGGGGTTTATGCCGGCTTCCCAGAGCGCATCAACTTTGCGGCGCCTTTGAAGCAGAAGTTCACTGAGCTCTTCCATGGTGGTGATTCAACCTTTCACAACAAATATAATTCCTGAAAACAAGCCCGTAAAAATATCTGTAACATTCTGGTACGTCAAGAAAAAAGGGTATTTAGGTGCTGTTATTCTGAAGCAACCGAGAGTTCTTTTGAAGGGTTTACCCGTTCCCTACTGGATTCTACGAATAGTGCTGTTTTCACTGTCAGCGACAAAGAGGCTGGCCCCGTCGCTTGTGATGCCGATGGGGGAATAAAAGCTTGGCGTTCCGGGAGAATCAACAAACCCGCCGGCACCAAGAGTCGGATCTGAAAAAGCTTTGGCAATACCCGATATGGTTGTGACACTGTACGGGAACAATTTATCTATCCTTCGCACGGTGTTTTGGTAGGTGTCTGTGACATACAGGTAGGTGCCATCGGTAGTAATGCCATTTGGCTGATAGAAGCGTGCGACGGTGCCGATTCCATCCGCAGCGCCGTTGTTGCCGGAGCTGATTTTTTCAGAGACCCCCGGAGTGGCAGCACCGGCAATGGTGGTAACTGTGCCGGAAAGAATATCAACCATGCGGATGCTTCGGTTACCGAAGTCGGCCAGGTAGAGATTGGTGCCATCAGTGGTGATACGGCCCGGCCGGTTTAATCGTGCGACCCCCTGCCCGCCGTCAGTTGCGCCACTTGTTCGTGAGATGCCGGCGAGAGTGGTCACCGCTTTTGTGGCGATATTGATACGGCGTATGGTGTGGTTGCCGGAATCTGTGACATAGAGGTCGTTGCCATCGGTCGTGATGCCGATGGGAATGAAAAAACGGGCATCGGCAGGGTTGGTTGAATCAACCGAACCGGCCAGGCTACTCGTGCTGCCTATTGTCGTGACCGCATTTGTGGCAATCTCAATGATGCGGACTGTATTGGAACCGGAATCCACGACATAGAGATTGGTGCCATCGGTTGTGATGTCAGATGGCCGATTGAAGCCGACAGGGAGTGTGGTGACAACCCCTGCAGAGGTTATCTTGCGGATAAGGTTATTACCATAATCCGCGACAAAAATACTGATTCCGTCAGTCGCTATACCGGTAGGATGACTGAATTTTGCCGGAGGACCGTTGGTTGTACTATAGTTACTGAATCCGGCACTCCCGGCACTGCCTGCAAACGTTGCTACCGTGTTATTAAGAATAAGTGGTGTCCCTTGAATCGTCCCGCCCATATGCGTGTTTGGCGGAAGTGGGAGTGACGGCAGCGTATGGGACGGCTGGCTATATATTTGGGTTGTTGCTGTGTCTTTGCTGCTGCTGCCGCCGCACGCGGCAATACAGACAACAAAGAGAAAAACTGCTATGTATGGTACAGACTTTTGCATGTTTGATTCCCCATGGATACACTGCACGATGCGAGTGTGACTTACTGAATTTCGGCATCCTTTTTCTTGCGCCGCGCTCGTGACGCGGGTTTGACTGGTACGGTTTCCGGTTCCGGTGCCGGTGCCGGTGCCGTTACGTCCGGCGTAACGGCTTCTTTTTTAGGAGCGGCCCGTCGCGGTTTCTTTTGGAGCGGAAGAGGTTCTGAAATAACCGGCGGTGCCGCGAGCAGAGCCGGTTCAGAGGGTGCCGGAATTGCTTCGGCCGCAGCTACCGTGTTTTTCTTGCGTACTGTCCGGGGCCGTTTTGGTTTGGCCGGAGCCGGGACCTCCTCCGGTGGCGTAACAGTCGGAATTTCAGTATCCATTGTTTCGCTCTCAGGCGTTGCTTCGACTGCAGTATCCAGCGCAGAGCCATCCGGAGTTTTATGGGCTTTGCTGCGACTGCGCCGCCGTTTACGTTTTTTCGGTTTTTGAGCCGAATCTACAGGAATTTCCCCGCTGTCAGGAGATAGGTCAATTCCCGTCTCAGGATCGTCTCCGGTCGGATACGCGCTGCTCTGCTCCGGTTCGATATCAGGCTGGCTGGTATCGGTCGTCTCGAGATGGAGGTCACTGGCAGGTTTTTTCTTCTTACGCTTCCGTTTTTTCGGTTTCAGAGCCGAATCTACAGCACTCTCCTCGATGTCCGGAGAAGAGGCCATTCCCGTTTCAGGTACTTCCTCTGCCGGAGAGGCGTCGATCCGTTCCGTGTCACCATCGATCAGGTCGGAATCAGCCGTATCGAGATGCAGGTCAGCAGCAGATTTTTTCTTCTTTTTGCGGCGTTTGCGTTTTTTGCCACCCTCTGCCAGAGCGCTCGTCTCAGTCTTCTGTTCCTCCTCCTCCTCTGTAACAACGTGGAGAGCCGGAGCAGCGTGTGGAACGACGCTTTTGTGGGCTTCTTCGGCTTCAGCCTCACTCTTGAGCACATCCTCAAGATGCGGTTTCTCCCGTTTTACTATTTCAAGCTCCAGCTGATTGAGGAGAAAAGACGTTTTACCTTTGACGGTTACCTCGATCTCATAATCATTTTCAATCTGGGTCAACTCGCGTTTTTTACGATTGAGCAGGTAATATGCTACCTCCAGCGGCAGTCCCCCGCGAACTTCGCCAACAGTTCCCTTGGCAGCGGCAGCGTGGACTTTGCGCAGGAACGAGACCGCCATGGCTTCAACTGATTTGACTTTACCGCGCCCTTCACAGTGCGGGCATTCAAGATAAATGGCGTCATTCAATGTTTTTGCGATCCGCTGGCGCGACATCTCCATGATGCCGAACTGAGAAATACGCCCGACATTAACGCGCGCTTTGTCCATTTTGAGAGCGTTTTTAAGCGTTTTTTCAACGTCGCTGTTATGCTTGTTTTCTCGCATATCAATGAAGTCGATAACAATCAGTCCGCCAAGGTCACGCAGTCGCAGTTGCCGGGCCACCTCTTCGGCAGCCTCCATATTGGCCTTGAAGGCGGTATCCTCAATGCCTCTCTCTCCGCTTGATTTTCCTGAATTGACATCAATCGAGACCAGTGCTTCGGTCGGCTCAATGATCAATGAGCCGCCTGAAGGGAGTGGCACCCGCTTTTCATAGATCTGGTCGATCTGTTCCTCCAGTTGAAAACGGGAAAAAATCGGTCGTTTTTCTTTATGCAGCTTGACCCGCTTTTCTGCGACCGGCATGGTCTCCCGAAAAAACTCCTTGGCTTCGCGGTAGGCCTCCTTGCTGTCAACCAGAACCTCGTCAATGTCATCTGAAAAATAGTCCCGTATGGTGCGAATGATCAGGCCGCTGTCGCGATAAATCTCGCCAGCCCCATTGATTCCGGTCGCCTTCCCTTTGATCGATTCGTACAGTTCGGTCAGGTTGGTGAAATCCTTCTGCAGCTCTTCAGGGGTGCGTCCGACCGCCTCAGTCCGCATGATGTAGCCGGTGCCTTCCGGAATATCCATGCCGGCGACAATTTCCTTCAACTTCTTACGGGCACCTTCCTGCTCTACCTTACGGGAAATGCCGCTGGAATCACTCCCCGGCATCATCACCATATAGCGTCCAGGGAGGGAAATGTACGTTGTCAGAGCAGAGCCTTTGTTGTCCCGCTCGTCTTTTTCAACCTGCACCAGCAGTTCCTGCCCACGGTGGAGCACTTCCTGAATGCGCGGAAAACGTTTGCGCTTATCCTCCGGAATATCATCACGCCATTCAAAATAATCGGGATGCAGTTCGCCGATCTGCAGAAAACCCGGTTTTCCACGGCCGATATCGACAAACGCGGCCTGAAGCCCCGGTTCGACCCGAAGGACGACACCTTTGTAAATATTCCCTTTGATCTGTTCTTTCCCGCTTATTTCAATGTTCAGTTCCATCAGACGACCGTCGTGAACGATGGCTACACGGGTCTCCTCGGGGTGCATGACATTTATCAGCATTTTCTTGCTTATCAGTGTGCTCATGTTTGTGGAGTGCCTTTCAGAGTGCTGCAACAGCTTTTAGTGTAAAACGGGCGGATTATATCTCTTTTGGTATCGAAAGCAAAGAAAAAGGCGGAGCAGGCTCCTATTGTTTTCGCTTTACAGTTTGTTGTCCCCGTCAGGATGTCGTCACTTGTCAAGCGACTTCACTCTATGATATACAGATGGCAGTCATTTCAGGGCAAAGGAGTTCCTCTATGAAATATGCACATATAGCCGTTGTCGTATCACTTGCAGCATGCTTGTCCGGATGCGCTTCTCAGAGTGCGCTTGATAATGTCAGAAATGATGTCGATGCGGTGAAATCGCGTCTTTTTTCCATTGACAGGGATCTTGCCGGCATCCGTGAGGAGTCGAAGGTAAGTGTCGGGGCGATTGAAAAGGGCTTTAAGGCGGATGTCTCTGCTGTACGGAAAATGTCCGCTGACATTCAGGCGTCAATTGACGGCACGAAAGGGGAGATGCAGGCGCTGAATGGCAAGCTTGACGATACACTTCTCTCCGTTAAAAAACCTGCTGAAGATCTTGCCCGCTATCGTGAAGACGCCGACAAGCGCATTATTGCTCTGGAAGAACGCATCCTGAAACAGCAGGCGGCCCTTGATGCTCTTGCAAAAAAAATGACCGAAGTGCCCATGGTAAAAAAGGAAGAGGTGCCCCTGGCTCCGGATGCACTGTACCTGAAAGGGCTTGATTCACTCAAAGCGGGTGAAATTGTTGCAGCGCGGGAGCAGTTCACCAAATTTCTTGAGCAGAATCCGAAGCATGAGTTGGCGGCAAACGGGCACTATTGGATTGGCGAGACATACTATAGTGAAAAGAATTATGAATCGGCAATTCTGTCTTATCAGGATGTCATTAAAAATTATCCCGGCAAAGAGAAGGTTGTTGCTGCCATGTTAAAGCAGGCAATGGCCTTCAATGAGATCAAGGACAGCAAAAGCGCCAAATTTGTCTTGAAAAAACTGGTGGAGGGCTTTCCAAAAAGCGAGGAAGCCAAAAAGGCCAAAGAGTTGCTGAAGGAAATCAAATAGTTTTTTTAATACAAAAATAAAAGGGCGGCCCGAGATTAGGGCCGCCTTTTTATTGTGACTGATCTCATCTGCCTACAAAACTCCTTTTGTTGACATAACCCCAATAACACGCGAGTCTATCTGACTTGCTGCGTCGAGCGCCCGGGCAAACGCCTTGAAGCAGGCTTCAATGATATGGTGAACATTGTCGCCATACATGACGTTTATATGCAGATTAAGGCCGCAGTGGTTGACAAAGGCCTGAAAAAACTCCCGGGCCAATTCTACGTCGAAATCCCCGATTTTCACCTTTGGCAGGTTGACGTGATAGACAAGATACGGTCTCCCGGAGATGTCGACAGACACGCTTGCCAACGTTTCATCCATCGGAACGGAAGCCTGACCATAGCGCCGGATGCCTTTTTTCTCTCCGAGCGCCTGCTTGAAAGCCTCCCCTAACACAATACCGATATCCTCAACCGTATGGTGAAAATCTATATCAATGTCGCCGCAGGCTTCGACGTTTAAGTCGAATAGACCATGGCGGGCAAACAGGTTGAGCATATGATCGAGAAAGGGTACCGACGTGCAGATGGTGGCGTTCCCTGATCCGTCAATTATCAGAGACAGTTTGATTTTTGTTTCTTTCGTAATCCGTTCGATAGTGGCAGTCCGTGACATGGTATCTCCTCGTTACAGTTATCCGATTTCTGACAGTGCTGAAAATGTCTTTTCCATCTCTTCCCGGGTCCCGATTGAAATCCTGAGGCCGTGAGCCAACTGCGGATCAGAGAGCAGTCGCACCAGAATCCTGCGCTTATATAAGGCCTCATACACCCGAGCGCCGTTTTTATCCGGCGGGGAGGCAAAAACAAAATTTGCCTGAGATGGAATGACGGTATAGCCGATTGCAGTCAACTCTGCACTAAACCACTCGCGGGTCGCCATGATTCTGCGGCACGATTCACGGAAATAGGGCTGGTCCTGAAGCGCGGCAACACACGCCGCCTGTGCCAGGCGATCAAGGTTGTAATGATCGCGAATCTTGTCCAGTGCGGCGATTATTTCAGGTCGGGCAATTGCCAGTCCGAGGCGCATACCGGCAAGGGCATAGCTCTTTGACAGCGTCCGGGTGACGACAACATTTTCGTATTTTTTCACCAGTTCGAGAGCGTTCCAATCGGCAAAGTCGGCATACGCCTCGTCAATTACCAGCAGTCCTCTGCACTTCTGTGCCAGCTCTTCAATATATGCCGGAGGGAATGCAAAACCGAGCGGCGAGTTGGGGGTGGTCAGAAAGAACACCGTGCCGTGATACTGCTCGGGAAACGCTTCGATCCTGAACGTATCGGTCAAGCCGTAGGTGCAGACATGTGCGCCCTGTATTTCAGCAAGCGTCGAGTAATAGGAGTAGGAGGGATGGACATATCCGATATCCTGCCCCTGCCCGGCACAGGCCCGGATCAGATTATTGAGCACTTCATCTGAACCGTTGGCCATGATGATCCATGACGGATCAAAGCCGTACAGTTCTGCCGCCGCTTCGCGCAGCTTTTGGCTTGATGCGCTCGGGTAGGTGCGCAACGATGCCCCGTCATTCCCAACTTCTGCCAATATCGCTGCAACCACGTTGGGAGAGGGTGGATAGGGGTTTTCATTGGTATTCAATTTGATCCACGATGCCGCGTCGTCCGGCTGAAAACCGGGGACGTAGCCGTTCATGGCGGCAATGCCGGGGCGAAGGTACGTCATTAAAGTAAATCTTTCTTTGAGTAGGTGAGTAAACAACGGTAATCAGTGGAGCGAAAGGTATCACACTAGAACTTTTCTGACAATCTGAATTGAGCCTGACTTTGCCGGTTTTTGCCAGAGACGGCAAAGCGGGCATGAGGTGCCAATTGCAAAGATAATTTTGCGTTGGGGCAACCTTTTCAGAGAGGGATTTACCATACGGTCTGCACATGTTGATATGATCGGAGCTTTTCATCCTTTGTCACCAACTGCGCTCCAAGTGACTTAGCTGTTGCAGTGATGATCCGGTCGGCGGGATCCGCATGGGGAAAATCGGGCAGGCGCACCGATTCAACCGCTATGGAGGTGCTAACCGGAACAAATGAAAGAAACGGCAACTGTTCACAGCGCGCAAGCCAGTCTCTGACATCAAGTGCCAGATGCAGCCTTCCCCGTTCAACAAGAAGGGCAATTTCCCATGATGTGAAACAGGAGACATATACAGACTTTGTCATCATTGCCTGCGTAATTGCCTCACTGGCTGCCTTGCTTAATTGCGCCGGATTATCAACCCACCAGAGCAAGGCGTGAGTGTCAAGCACAATCATTTCAGCGCCTCCCAGTCGTTTAAACCCACCGGTTCAAAGGGATCATCATATTTAAGTACGGTGTTGCGGAGACCCTTGAAATACTCCTCCGGATCGGCAATATACGGAACAACCTTTAAAACAGGGCGGCCATGGTCGGTAATTATCAGCTCTTCACCGGTCTGCTCAATTTTACGGAAATATTCAAGGCTGTGCGGTTTGAACTGGGATTTCGATACGGTTTGCGGCATAGTGAACCCCCTCCGTCTTTTATGACTATGGTAGCATGGTCATAATAACTATGCAATCGGAACGGCAACGCCAAGCCCATACTGCACAACACCTTGATCAGTAATATGATAACAGGCTAATGTAAGGGAATTTTTATATGCAAAGGCGGAAATTATGCGTTATCAAGCGATCTTTTCAAGCCGTACTGAAACCGAACGACCATGGGCTTCCAGTCCTTCCAATGCGGCGATTCTGACGATATCCTTTCCGAGACGCTCCAAGCCACCTTGCGACAAATAGACGATCGATGATTTCTTGACAAAGTCATCCACGGAGAGCGGTGAGAAAAAACGGGACGTACCGCCGGTCGGCAGCGTGTGATTCGGCCCGGCGAGGTAATCTCCCGCCGCCTCGGGGGTCCAGTGCCCCATGAAGATGGCGCCGGCATTGGTTATCTGTGACAGGATGGCAAACGGATCCTCCACCGCCAGTTCCAGATGTTCCGGGGCGATACGGTTCGAGAAGGCAATCACTTCAGCCAGCGTGTCCGCCACAATAATCGCGCCGTATTTCTCCCATGATGCCCGGGCAATTGTTTCGCGGGAAAGCGATGTCAGTTGGTGCTCCACTTCAACCGCTACTTTTTCAGCAAAGGCTCGATCTGTTGTGATCAGAATCGATGACGCCAACTCATCATGTTCCGCCTGCGAGAGGAGGTCGGCGGCGATATGAGCCGGATTGCCGCTGCCGTCATTGATAACCAGAATTTCACTCGGTCCGGCGATCATGTCAATGCCGACCTGACCAAATACCAGCTTTTTAGCGGTGGCGACATAGATGTTGCCCGGTCCGGTAATCTTGTCGACACGGGGAATCGTTGCGGTTCCGTATGCCAGCGCAGCGACAGCCTGCGCTCCGCCGATGCGGAAGATCCGGTCAACTCCGGAGAGACTGGCCGCCACCAGAACATGAGGGCTGATCTCACCACCGGGGGCGGGGGCCACCATGATGATTTCGCCGACTCCGGCCACGCGGGCCGGGACGGCGTTCATTATCACGCTGCTCGGATAGCTGGCCTTGCCGCCGGGCACGTAGATTCCTACCCGTGTCAGCGGGGTAACCTTCTGCCCCAGCATGATGTCCGGTTCCTCGGTGGACAGCCACGTCTGCTGTTTCTGCTTCTCATGGAAACGGGTGACGCGCGCCACTGCCAGTCGGAGTGCAGCGATATCGTCAGCGGAAACGAGGGCAAAAGCGGCCTCAATCTCGGCAGCGGTAACTTCCAGATCGGCTACTGATACGGCTTCCACACGGTCGAAGCGACGGCTCAACTCCAGTACCGCGTTATCTCCCCGTGCGCGGACATCAGCGATTATGTCAAGCACGACCTGTTCGACATCGCGGCCGCTCTCTTCTCCGCGCGACAGAATTGCGGAGAACTTCTGGTCAAAACCGGAATCATTGATATCAAGAAAAAGCATAGTAGGTACCTATTTATACTCAGTGTGACTGGAGCACCTGCTCCAGACCCTGAATTATTGGAGAAATCCGGGCATTCTTTGTTTTCAGGCTCGCCCGGTTAACAATGAGCCGGGTCGTAATTTCGGCGATGGTTTCAACCTCGACGAGGCCGTTTTGCCGCATCGTTTCACCTGTGGAAACAAGATCGACAATCCGGTCCGAGAGACCGACGAGCGGCGCCAGTTCGATGGAACCATACAGCTTGATGATTTCAACCTGCACCCCTTTCGAGGCAAAATAGTTTTCCGTTACATGCGGGTATTTCGTGGCAATCCGAATATGCGACCAGCCTGAGGGATCATCTGTTTGTGCGCGAATAGCCGGTTCTGCCACCATCATGCGGCAGTAGCCGAATTTCAGGTCAAGCGGTTCATAGACATCCTTGCACTGTTCCATCAGCGTGTCTTTGCCGACGATACCGAGATCGGCGCTGCCGTATTCCACGTAGGTCGGAACGTCAGTTGCCCGAACAATCATATAGCGTATCCGCTGTTCCCGGTTTTCAAAAATCAGCTTGCGGGAATCGGAGAGCAGTTCACGGCAGTCAATGCCGATCTGGCCGAACATCTCGACCGACTCTTCCAGAATCCGCCCCTTCGGGATGGCAATAGTGATCCACTCGCTCATGCTTTCACTCTCACGATATCGGCACCGAGTCCGGCCAGTTTTTGTTCAATCGCTTCATAGCCGCGGTCCAGATGATAGATGCGGGTGACCTCTGTTGTCCCTTCAGCCGCCAGTCCGGCGAGAATAAGCGACGCAGATGCCCGCAGGTCGGTGGCCATGACCGGGGCACCGGAGAGCTTTTTTACTCCTTTGACCGTGGCAGTGCTTCCGGCGACGGTGATGTCGGCGCCGAAACGCTGTAATTCGGAGACATGCATGAAGCGGTTTTCAAAAATATTCTCCGAAATAACACTGGCACCGTTGGCGATACACATCATCGCCATGAACTGAGCCTGCATATCAGTCGGAAAGCCGGGATAGGGACGGGTTTTAATATTGACGCTGCCGATTTTTTTCGGCCCCTTGACCCGGACAACGCCGTCACGACTGGTTATTTCGACTCCGGCATCCTGCATCTTAAACGCCAGTGCATCGAGGTGCTCCAGCTTCATGCGGTGGATTTTTATATCTCCGCCGGTCATGGCGGCGGCAATCATGAAGGTACCGGCTTCGATGCGGTCCGGCATGACTTCATAGTTGGCAGCAGAGAGTTCCGTGACCCCCTGGATGGTAATGGTGTCGGTGCCGGCCCCGTGGATCTTTGCTCCCATGCGGTTCAGGTAGTTGGCCAGATCAACAATCTCCGGTTCGCGCGCCGAGTTTTCCAGTACCGTTTCACCTTTGGCAGTAGCGGCCGCCATCATCAGGTGCTCGGTGCCTCCCACCGTTGAGACGTCAAAATTGATGCGGGCCCCTTTCAGCCGCTTGCAGCGTGCTTCAACGTAGCCGTGTTCGAGAACAATTTCGGCGCCGAGCGCCTGAAGACCCTTGAGATGCAGGTTGATCGGCCGGGCGCCGATGGCACAGCCGCCGGGAAGAGAAACCCGTGCCGTACCGAAACGGGCCAGAAGCGGTCCAAGTACCAATACCGAGGCACGCATGGTTTTCACCAGGTCGTAGGTCGCTTCGTGGCTGGAGATGTTTGTTGTGTCAATCCGGACAATATTGCCGTTGCCATCGACGTGTGCGCCGAGTGACTCGAGCACTTTAATGGTCGTATTGATGTCCCGCAGAAAGGGCACGTTGCTTATCTGGTTGATTCCGGGAGCCAGAATCGTTGCGACAAAGATGGGGAGCGAGGCGTTTTTTGAACCGCTGACGGTAACGTCGCCCTTGAGTCTTTTTCCCCCTTCAATGATGAGTTTATCCACCCATGAACTCCTTATACCGATAAAATCGTGCCATACTACTGTATGGGCCGGCTCTTGTCCAAAGAAATGTTGGAGCAAGCATACCGCTGTGCTTCAGTAAATACCGTCAGGTGGATGTTCCCATAAAATTATGGCCGGTTCAATAATTTGCTATAAGTAATTCTCTAAAAATATGGTATCGTCTGACCACTGTTATCACCTGCAGCATGGAATGGGTACGTTCATGTCTCGATTTAGTCTGAAAATAAAAGCGACCCTCTTTTTCCCTTTTGTCATTGCGGCGGCGCTCTTTTGTCTTTTGCTTTTTATACAGTTATTGTTTCACGGCTACCTCAAAGAATCCATTTCCAGTCAGCAGGACCAGATTGTTTCAAATAGTGCGGAAGAAATTGATCGGGAGCTTGTGGCTGCTCAGAAACCTCTGCTTGCACTTGCAAATAAGTTGCCGGTTACCCTGCTTGCCAATCCTGATGAATCCCTGGCTTTCCTGCTGGAACGAACTGAATCGACCGGATATTTTGATAACGGGATGTTCTTGTTTGACGCCAACGGTCGCATAATTGCCGAACTCCCCTTGGGGACATCCCGCACCGGACAGGATTTTTCTTTCCGGGATTATCTGAAAATAACCTTTACCACCAAAAAGCCTCATATCTCTGATCCCTACATTTCTTCTCAATCACACCATCATCCTGCCATCATGCTGACCGCCCCGATATTTGATCAAAACGGTGCTGTTGCGGCCGTGCTGTGCGGCAGTATTGACCTGATAGGCAATAATTTTCTCGGTGGAATCAACAGGCGCAGGATCGGCCGGACCGGCTATCAGTTCCTCTTTGATTTGAAGCGGACAATGATTGTTCATCCGGATAAAAGCCGGATCATGAAACAGGATATTCCGCCTGGAGCCAACCGTCTGCTGGATCGAGCCTTGACCGGTTTTGAGGGCACAGAGGAAACCGTCAATTCCCGCGGTCTGAAAACTCTCGCAACGTTCAAAAGATTGAAAGCAAAAGAGTGGATAGTCGGTGGAAACTTCCCGCTCGCTGAAGCGTATCAGCCTATATACCGGATCAGAAATGTTTTTCTGATTGCCATTCCATTGCTGACATTGAGTATGTTTTTGTTTATGCGTCGTTATCTCAAGCGTCTGACTGCACCGATTATTCAACTGACAAATCATGTGGAGGATTTATCTGGCAAGACCGGTGATGAGCGTTTTTTCACTGAGCAAGGGGAAGAGGAAATAACGACTCTCGGGCGCGCTTTTAACGAACTTGTCCGTGAGACGGACCAGCAGCGTTTCCTGCTGGAGGATGAACTCAAAAAGCATGTCCACGCTGATGAACTGCTGCATCGCCAGAACCAATACCTGCAGGCGTTGCACGAAACCACACTTGGCCTGATTACACGGCTTGATGTTGCCAGCGTCCTCCAGGCGATAGTACTCCGTTCCGGCAGACTGGTCGGTACAGAACACTGCTTTCTCTATCTGGTGAATACCACTAAGACCGAGATGAACATGGTCTATCAGAGCGGAATTTATGAGGCGTTGACCCATGACCCGGTACGGTTTGGCGAAGGCATTTGCGGTAAAGTATGGGCAACAGGAACGTCGCACAGCGTTGCTGATTACAATCTCTGGGAGGGGCGCCTGCCGGCAGTGGATCGCAACATTCTGCATGCAATGGCGGGAGTACCTATCAAAGCCGGTAATGAAGTTGTCGGCGTGCTCGGCCTCGTTTTTATAGAGAAGGGTGCGTATTTTAGTGAGCAGCAGATGCAGGCGCTCGAGCAATTTGGCGAATTGGCTTCGCTCGCTCTCGAAAATGCCCGTCTCAACGAAGAGTCGCAGCGTGAATTACTGGAGAGGAGGAAGGTAGAAGAAAGCCTGCGGAAGCTTTCGGTTGCCGTGGAGCAGAGTCCGGCTTCAATTATTATTACTGATACGTCAGGGACTATTGAATACGTTAATCCCCATTTCACCGAATTGACCGGCTACAGCTTTATTGAAGTCGTCGGCCAGAATCCAAGCTTTCTTAAAACGGGTGAAACCAGCACCGAGCAGTACCGGAAGCTGTGGCAGACAATTCTTGCAGGAGGAGAATGGCGTGGCGAATTTCATAACCGTAAAAAAAACGGCCAACTTTACTGGGAGCAGGCGCTCATCGCCCCGATTCGTGATGACAATGGTGTGATCACCCATTTTATTGCCATCAAGGAAGATATTACCGAGCGGAAACAGCTGGAAGCACAGTTGCGCCATTCCCAGAAAATGGATGCAGTCGGCCAGTTGGCCGGCGGTATCGCACACGATTTCAATAACATTCTGACCGCTATTGTCGGCTATGCCAGTATTATTCATCTTAAGTTACCTGACGGGAGCTCACTGAAAAAAAGTGCCGAGCAGATAACAGCCACTGCCGAACGCGGAGCCACGCTGACCCAGGGATTGTTGGCGTTCAGTCGCAAGCTGACTTCGCATCGGGTCACTGTTGACCTGAATGAAATAATCAACCGTGTCCATCAATTGTTATTGCGCCTCATCAGCGAAGATATTAATCTCGAAATTAAACTGGCCCCCCAGATTCTGCCCATTCTGGCAGACACTGGCCGTATCGAACAGATCCTGATGAACATCGCAACCAACTCCCGCGATGCCATGCCACGGGGCGGTTCAATCGTGATCACCACGGAAGCGGTAATTATCAACTCCGACTTCGTTCTTGCCAAGGGGTTCGGCAAGCCCGGCAGATATGCCCTTCTCACCTGTACTGACAGCGGTGAAGGGATGGCTGAAGATGTTGTCAAACATATCTTTGAACCGTTCTATACGACCAAAGATATTGGCAAGGGCACCGGTTTGGGGCTTTCAATTGTTTACGGTATAGTAAAGGAGCATAACGGCTATGCTTACTGTAACAGCACGGTTGGTTTCGGCACCGTTTTCCAGATATATCTGCCGCTGCTGGATTCCGTCCCGGATGCCGCTGAGGAAATAATTATAGAACAGATGGCACCGGTTCAGGGCAGAGCTTGTATCCTGCTGGCTGAAGACGACAAGACGACTCGTGACCTTGGCCGCGAGATACTGGAAGAATTCGGCTATGCAGTCATTGAAGCGGTAGACGGTGAAGATGCGGTAGAGAAGTTCCGTGAACAGCAGGAAAGGATCAGCCTGGTGATCCTTGATGTCATAATGCCGAAAATGAATGGCATGGAGACATACAGCGTAATCCGGAGTGTTGCTCCGGGTGTCCGGGCTCTCTTTTGCAGTGGCTACGCCAAGGACGTTGTGTCCAGTCATGGGGTCATGGAGGAGGGGATTAATTTTCTGGCCAAACCCTTTACCCCGAAGGATCTGCTGATGAAAATTCGTGAGGTGCTCAATCATGAGTAATACCAGTTGTGGGAGAATTTTTGTCGTCGACGATGATCGTTTTGTTCTTGAGAGCGTTACATCCCTGCTGACGGAATACGGATTTTCGGTGCGTTCCTTTTCAAACGGGCAGGAAGCGGTCAGGCAGTTTGTCATGGAACCGGTGGATCTGGTACTGACCGATATCAATATGCCGATTATGGACGGGCTTGAATTGCTGGAAAAAATTCGCTTTCTTGATAAGGAGACGCCGGTTGTCCTGATGACGGCATATGCCGATCTTGATGTTGCGGTCAGAGCCATTCAGCAGGGAGCATTTGACTTTATTATCAAACCGTACCGCCCCCCGGCACTGGTGCATACGGTTAAAAAAGGGGTTAATTTCAAGCGCCTGACTCAGATTGAAAAAAACTATAAAACGGACTTGGAGCATAATGTTGAGGTCAAAACGGCTGAACTCAATAAAGCACTCGGCGAAATAAAAAATATGAGTAAAGAAATTATCGAACGACTGACTTCCGCCGCCGAACTTCGCGATGAAGATACCGGTATGCATATCAAGCGGGTTGGACTGTATGCCGGATGTCTTGCGCTTCACCTTAACCTGGGTGACGCTTTTGTGGACAAAATTGTGGTGGCCAGCGCCATGCACGACATTGGCAAAATCGGCATTCCTGATTCAATCCTTCTGAAACCGGGCGCTCTGACAGAAGATGAGTTTACAGAAGTCAAGCGGCATACGACAATCGGCGAGCGTATTCTGAGCGGGTCTACGCACGAAATGCTCAAGATGGGAGCTGTTATTGCCGCCACACATCATGAACGCTGGGATGGCAGTGGCTACCCGGCTGGCTTAAATGGAGCAGAAACACCACTGGAGGGGCGGGTTGTCATGTTGGTTGATCAATATGACGCTCTCCGCAACCACAGAGTCTATAAGCCGGCATTTGACCACGCTCGAGCCTGCTCAATCATTCTGAATGGCGACGGCAGAACTATGCCGTACCATTTTGACCCCATGATTCTGGCTGCATTTGACAAAATCAAAGACCGGATTGCTGATATTTATGAAGAAAGTCAGGGATAAAATAGTATTTACCCGGCGTAAATAATTAAAATAATTGATGCGCTGGAAATTTCAGGATTGAATTGAAGCGAGTTAGTGCTTTACAACAGGGACTGTGCACGCTATATTGCAAAAAAATTGATTCAAAATGTTTTAATTAACCGCTATTTTATTGGATCATTGTGTACCGTATGGGAGAGCTCAAAATGTACAGAATTGTTTTGATGTTGCTGGTTATAATTGTTCTTTCCGGTTGTGGAGGCAAATCGAAAGAGGATTTATATGCTGAAGGAGTAAAACAGTTGGCGGCCGCAAATCCAAGTGGTGCCGTTGTCCTCTTTAAGAGTGCCTTGGAGAAAGACGAAAACTACCTTGACGCACGTTTTCAGCTTGGCAAGTGCTACGCAAAGCTGGGTAAGAATGAACAGGCGGAAAAAGAATTTACCAAGGTTCTCAAGCAGAACCCGTTACGGGATGAAGTGCTGCTTGAGTTGGCAGCCGTATTAAATGTAGCCAAGAAACCGGCAGAAGCACTCAAGCTTGGAGAGCAATATCTTGCCAAACATCCCGGCAGTGCTGATGGCCTTGAAGTCATGGGGATTGCCAGTGCTGTTGCCAAACAATTTGAGGATGCCGAGCGGTATCTGCAACAGGCGGTAACCGCAGACCCTGCCCGCTCAAAAACAAAACTTGAACTTGCCGCCGTGTATGTTTCAGCAGGTAAAGAGCCTCAGGCTAAGGCACTTCTAGAAGAGTTAGTCCGTACAGATCCTAAAAACAGCCGACCGCTCTACATGCTTGCCGCCATTGAAACGCGCTCCGGAAATCGTGACAAAGCCCTTGAAATATATCGTTCAATCAGTGCGAACAATCCTGCAGAGACACTTGCTGCCTACAAGGCGGGGATTATTTATATCGAAAAAGGTGAGCTTGACAAAGCAGATAAGGCGGCAGACGATCTGCTCAGCAGCAACCCCAAACGTGCCGAAGGGCACCGTTTGAAGGGGTTGGTCTACTATCAGCGGAAAAACTACGCCGAAGCCATGACCAATCTGCAGAGTTCCATAAAAATTGCGCCGACACTTGAGGCGTACCACTTTCTTGGTCTCTGCTTTTACAACCGTGGTGAATTAGAAAGCGCCTTGAGCCAGTTCCGCAAAATTCTTGATAATGTCCCTGACTCCCGACAGGGACGCTTGATGACCGGGACCATTCTCCTTGCCCAAAAACGGGTGGATGATGCGATAACAGAGATTCAAAAAGTACTGCAAAAAAACGATAATGACGCCGTGGCCCATAATCTTCTTGGTAATGCATACATGGCCAAAGGCATGTTTGACGATGGAATGCGCGAATTTACCAAGGCGACCAGGATAGATCCAAAGATTGTGGATGCCTATCTGAAGAGGGGGTACTTCTATTTCAGCCGGGGGAAAAATGCCGAAGGTGAAACCGAGCTCGCAACTGCAGTTCAGGCGGCTCCTGATGCCATCAACAGCCGTCTTCTGCTCGCCTCATACCAACTCAAATCGGGAAAAAGCGACAAGGCGCTGGCAGTACTCAAGGCCGGTTTAACCGGCACAAAGGGTGACGCCTTCCTGCTCAACAGCATTGCCGCTGTGTACTTCGCGCAGAACAAGCAGGAGGAAGGTCTCAAAAGTATTCAGAAAGCCAAGGTGGCCGACCCTGCCTTTCCCGCCTCCTACCAGAACCTTGCAACCTACTATGCCGCTACCGGCAAATATGACAAGGCTATTGAGGAGTATACGTCACTGCTGCGTACCGATCCGAAGAACTACCGTGCCATGCTTGGACTTGCCGCACTCTATGAATTAAAGGGGAGTGACAGTGAAGCGCTCTCGTACTATCAGAAGGCCGCCGAGACAAAAGAGCCTGCTGCTTTTATGGCAAAGGCGGGCTACCACCTGAAAAAACAGGAAGCGGCCATAGCGCTTAAAGTGCTGGATGAGGCACAGAAAATTGATGCAAAAAATGTCGCCATTCTTGAAATGAAAGGGCGCGTACTTGTCGGTGAGAAAAAATATAAAGAGGCGATCAAGACCTTTGAAGAGGTTGAAACGCTCAACCCTGAGGCCGGTGTGGCTCTAAAAATCGGCGCGTATGTCACTATGAAGGAAACAGATAAGGCGCTCGGGCAGGCCCGTAAAATTGTTGAAAAATATCCGAGTTCAGCGCGTGGGTACATGGTGCTCGGCTCGATCTACGAAAGCCAGAAAGAGTATTCTCGCGCCATCAGTGAAGTGAAAAACGGTATCAAGGTTGATGCTACTAATGCCCAGGCGTATGTCTACCTGGGGAACCTGTATGAGGCATCAAAAGACACAATTCAGGCCATGGCGGCGTATGAGGAGGCCTGTCGCAAAAAACCGGACTTTGTACCGGCGCTCTTTGCCCAGGGAGCGCTCCTCGATCAGTCCGGGAAAAAGAAAGAAGCGATTGCCAAGTACCGGACGGTACTGGAAAAAGCTGATGGCTATGTTCCGGCCATGAATAATCTCGCGTATCTCTGTGCTTCTGGCTATTGCAGCAAAGAAGAGGCACTCCAGTTGTCAATAACGGCGTTCAAGAAAGAACCGGGTAATGCCGGGGTGATGGATACTCTTGGTTTTGCACTGCTGAAAAACAGCCGTCCGGATGATGCCAAAAAAGTGCTCGAAAAAGCGGTCAAGCTGTTGCCCCAAAACCCTACAGTGGCTTTTCATCTGGCACTTGCCTACAAAGAGTCGGGAGACAAGGTCAATGCCCTGAAAATGCTGCAGACAGCCCAATCTCTCGGTCCGTTTGACGATGCGAAAGCGGCCGCATCTCTGGTTGCCGAGCTGAAAAAATAAGAGAGCGGTATTATGACAGTTAACCTGACAATACTCATACTTTTAGATGCCATTCTTGCCGTTGGCGCTCTTTTCCTCACGGCCGCAGCCCGTCTCGGATATTCCGAAATCAGCCAGAAACTCTCGGATTTCAACACAATTTTTACGGCAGTCATTTTTGTTGTCCTTGTGCTTTTCTCAGCGCATCTGATGGAGGTCTATGATCTTGGTAAAAATATCAGGAAGCGGGAAATAGTTGTAAATATACTCTTCGGTGCGGTGACTTCGTTTTCTCTGCTCTCGGTGGTCTTTTACCTCAACCCGGAGGTCATGCTGGGACGCGGAATACTGATTCTGGCTCTCTGCTGTTTTGCACTTCTCCAATTTTGCTGGCACGCACTCTATCTCATGGGGAAAAATACTGCCCGGTTTTGTCGGAAGGTTCTTGTGCTCGGAACCGGTCCTCTCGCTGCAGAGATCGGAGCTATAGTCGCTGCAAACAGGCGTAATTTTACACTGGTCGGCTATGCGGCATGTCAGGCCGGTTCCAGCGAACGCGGTACGGAGGGCCCTCCGTGCGATGTCCCCTCTCATGAAATTCTGGGGAACAGTGATAATCTCCGCGATATTGCCAAGAAAGCTCAAGCAGGGATAATTGTCGTGGCGCTTTCGGAAAGAAGGGGTGTCTTTCCACTCCGGGATGTTCTTACCTGCAAATTGAACGGCATTGAAATTATGGATGCTCCCTCTTTTTACGAAACAGCCCAGAGCAAGCTCATGTTGGAATCAATCACGCCGGGTTGGTTTATTTTCTCGGATGGTTTTCACCGCACGAATATCATGAGTGCCTTTAAGCGGGGCATCGATATCGTGCTGTCCTGCATCGGGCTCCTGCTTACGCTGCCATTTTTTCCGCTTATCGCTGCTGCAATCAAGCTCGATTCTCCCGGTCCGGTTTTTTTTAAACAGGAGCGGATGGGGAGTTGGGAAAAACGGTTCTTGCTTTTTAAATTCAGGACGATGAGACAGGATGCTGAAAAGGCCACCGGTGCGGTATGGGCGGAAAAAAATGATCCCCGTGTGACAAAACTCGGGCGTTTTTTCCGGGGATCGCGAATCGATGAGATTCCTCAGCTCTTCAATGTATTGTCAGGAAGCATGAGCTTTGTCGGGCCGCGACCGGAGCGGCCGGAATTTGTTGAAAAACTTAAACAGGTAATCCCTTACTATTCACAGCGTCACTTTATCAAACCGGGACTGACCGGGTGGGCACAGGTCAGATACCCCTACGGCGCTTCAGTTGAAGATGCCGTAGAAAAATTGCGCTATGATCTTTATTACATAAAAAATACCGGCCCTTTTCTCGATACGCTCATTTTTTTCGAAACCATAAAAGTGGTACTGTTCGGCTTTGGTGGCCGATAGCACTGTTTAAGCACTGATTCAGGGTGCTGAAATTGTTTTTTCTAACAAGGAGACAGATGCATATGAAACAGATATTTTTAGCGATTGCTCTACTACTGCTCATTCCCGTGTCTATTCCGGCGGCTGATTATGTTGTCGGTGAGGGGGACGGACTTGATGTTGCTGTATGGGGAGTCAAGGATCTTACGTTTTCAGTTAAAGTCCGACCGGATGGAAAAATAACCGTACCAGGTTTGGGCGATGTCCCTGCCAGCGGCCAAACCCCCGCCGCTCTGCAGACATCTTTGTCGGTCAGACTCAAAGAGCTGGTAAAAAATCCCATCGTAACTGTTACCGTCAGAGAAATTACCAACAGCAAGGTGTACATCTTCGGAGGAGGAATTAACTCGGGAGTCCATGATCTCAACAGACGGACAACACTGCTTCAGCTGCTCTGCTCACTTGGCAGTCCTACTGTCGGCGTGAGTGGCGGGGGCGGAGCGGTGTCGAGCCCCTCAGCGAGAGCGGCCGACTACAAGCGGGCGTATGTACTTCGCGGCGGGAAAAAAATCAAGGAAGATTTTTATGCGCTTTTTGTCAACGGCGATACTACGGAAGATATATTTATCGAGTCGAACGACTCCCTGTTCATTCCACAGCTTCTTGACCGCAACGTCTATGTTCTCGGCGCCGTTAACCTCCCCAAAGCGATTGAATTCCGTGATGGGATGACCGTTATGGAGGCGATTCTCGAAGCGGGCGGCTTTACCAAGTTTGCCAGCCAGAATGACACACAAATCCGCAGGAAAGAATCCGACAAGGAAATTACGCTGCCGGTTCGGGCCAAAGAGATAATTCAAGATGGCAAAATGGCTCAGAATGTCAAGCTCAAGTCGGGTGACTACGTTATTGTCAAAGAAAGTTTGTTCTAACAAAGAGCGGAGAATTAGATGGCGTCTAACGAAATGGATTACAAACGATATCTTGTCCTGATCAAACGGGACAAAAAACTGTGCATTATCATTGCACTGGTGCTTATGACGCTGGTAACGGCAGGCAGCTATCTGATTCCAAACAAGTACCAGGCCAGCAGTACTGTATTCATCGAGAAGAGCGTTATTTCAGAGATGTTGAAAGGCTTGACGTTCACCCCTTCCACCGAAGACAAGATAAAGGTGCTGACCTATGCGCTGAACAGCAGAACCCTGATAACAAAAGTCATTGACGAACTGGATTTGAAGAAAAAAGGGGATGACGCTGAACTGGAAAAATTGATTAAAGATCTGCAGGATAATACCCAGATCAAGATCAAGGACAGGGAGGGGCTTTTTGTTATCTCCTTTCAGGATCGCAACCCCAAACTTGCCCGTGATTATGTCAACGCACTGGTTCGACGCTATATAGACGAGAACACTTCCAGCAAGCGGGAAGAGTCGTACGGGGCAACCCAGTTTCTTTCCGATCAGTTAAACACCTTCAAGGAAAAGCTGCAAAAATCGGAAGAGGCGGCCAACGAATTCAAGCGTGGTGCAGGATCCATTGCAACCATGGATCCAACCTCTCTGCTGAAAGATATTAATGACTCCCAGCAGCGTGCCGATGACCTGAAAATAAGAGAGGCTCAACTTGAAACTGCTATTGCCGGACTCGGCAAAGTAAATTCAGTTCAGTCGAGTCTCCCGGCACTGCAGAAACGGTTGCAGGAACTACAGTTGCAATATACTGACAGCTATCCGGAAATCATCCGCCTGAAAGATGAAATACGTGGTATGGAGGAGCAGCATAAGGGTGCTAAACCTTCAACCGTACGACCGAGCGACTCACCGGAGTATGACCGGTTAAATTCCGAATTGCGGGCAATACGCCAGGCTGAAGCCAACCTCCGCGCCAACATCGCAAGAAACCGCAGCCTGTTGCAGAATATACCGGCTGCAAAGGCGGAGCTTGACAATCTGGAGCGCGAGAAGCAGTCTCAAAAAAATCTCTATGAGTCGATGCTGGCTCGTCAGGGACAGTCTGAAGTTTCCAAGCAGATGACGGTACAGGACAAATCGACTGTTTTCAGGATCGTCGATCCGGCAATTCTGCCGATAAAACCTGTCAGTCCGAACCGGGTGAAGCTTATACTGCTCGGCATTCTGGGAGGAATCGGCGGCGGGCTCGGGTTGGTTATTCTCAAAGATCAGATGGACGGCACGGTTAAAAATGTCGATATGGCCAGGCAATTCGGTCTTCCGATCCTTGCCGTCATCCCCCGGATAGAGGATCCAGCGCAACTTGCCCTGCAGGCCCGACAGAATCGGAGGCTCTACATGGCCGGAGCGATGTATTTTTTACTGATTCTGGCGGTTCTTGCCCTGGAAGCTCTCGGCGTTACTTTTATTTCGAATCTGATGCGCAAAATTATCGGTCTCATACGTTGAAGTCAGTGTGCTTCCCGTAAAATGGGCCAACAGATATGGGTGAACTATGAGCAGAATTGAAAAAGCAATGGAACGGGCGGCACAACTGAGGCAGGGTACCGCTGCGGTGCCGGAACCACTACAGGAACCAAAACCTCAGCCTGACCCGGAAAACCGCCCGATCCATGTATCTCCCCCCGTTGTCACCTCCGGAATAGTCGTTCCCGACAGCCCGTTTCTCATTAATTTTAATGACCCTTATTCTCCGGTCGGTGAGGAGTTCCGGAAGTTGAAAGCTGCGCTGCTGAAATTGACCTCAGGTGCCCCCTTTCAAAATTCCATGCTGGTCACCAGTGCCGTTCAGAATGAAGGGAAAAGCCTCACCGCGCTGAATCTAGCCATAAGTATTGCTCAAGAGTACGACCATACGGTTTTACTGATTGATGCCGATTTCCGCAGACCAACAATCCATCACCGCCTCGGTATTGAGTTGAAACAGGGCTTTGCGGATTGTCTGCTTGGTGAAGCAGAGCTTGGCGATGTGATCATCCCGACCGGCATCGGTCGGCTTTCCGTCATTACTGCCGGTCGTGAAGTGTCAAACCCGGTGGAGTTGTTTGCCTCTCAAAAAACCGAGACAGTTATTGCAGAAATGAAGCACCGCTACCACGACCGCTACATCATTTTTGATACC